>Ga0315542_1000670_pt1 | contig 21793 bp, 19 predicted proteins | sample SalMarSW160120MG_FD_202541 | JGI IMG/M metagenome (GOLD analysis project Ga0315542, IMG submission 202541) | Salt marsh sediment microbial communities from the Plum Island Ecosystem LTER, Massachusetts, United States - Salt Marsh Sediment SW1601-20 ... | reverse complement strand
TTCCGGGTTCTCGGGCTGGCAGGTCCAGCCCGGCCAGCGGACCGTGCAGGGAAAGCTCTACGACGCTCTGGGCGAGATAGCCACAGGGGATGTCAGGATAATCGGCTCCGGCAGGACCGACACGGGGGTCCACGCCGTCGGCCAGGTCGCCAACGCGGAACTCGAGACAGGAATGACTACCGGAATCATGATGAAGGCGCTCCGCGGTAAGCTTCCAAGGGACATCTTCGTGCGTTCGGTCGAGGAGGTACCCCTCTCGTTCAACGCGAGGTACGACGCGCGCAGCAGGACCTATCATTACATATTCATTGACCGTCCCACCGCCCTATGGAGGAACTACTATCACGAGGTCCCCCAGGGCCTGAGCCCCGAGGGGATAGAGGCGATGAACGCGCAGATTGCCTCCATCCGCGGTGAGCACGATTTCGCCCCCTTCGCAGCCTCAGGCTCGAACGTGAAGACCACGATCTGCAATATATCGAGGGCCGAGATCATCGAGAACAGGCCGCTCGTGACCCTCGCCGTCACCGCCGACAGGTTCCTCTATAATATGATGCGCTCCCTGGCCGGATCGGTCCTGAGGGCCGGGACGCTCGGGGACGTGTCTATAGCGGGCATACTCGCCTCAGGGGACCGCTGTGCCGCGGGGCCGACCCTTCCCCCGGGGGCCCTGTACCTGATGGAGGTGAAGTACTGACCCGGGGACGGGCATCAGGTCCGAAATTATTTGTCAGTTACGGCCGATATTTGTATAATACACGTTTCCTGACGGATATGGCGGCCCGGACCGATGGAGACTAAGGCAGGACCACCGCCGGAATCCAGAAAAACCAGAGAAAGGCAGCCGGGGAGGCGAAATGAAATTCTTTATCGATACAGCAAACGTGGACGAGATCAGGGAAGCTGCGGCACTGGGCCTCCTCGACGGGGTCACGACCAATCCCTCCCTTCTCGCCAGAGAAGCGGACAAGGGGACCGCAACCGATACTCTCAAGGAGATCTGCTCCATAGTGCCCGGCCCTGTCAGCGCCGAGGTCGTAGCCCTCGACGCCGAGGGCATGGTCAGAGAGGGAAGGGAACTCTGCAAGATAGCCGACAATATAATAATCAAGGTTCCGTGCATAACAGAGGGTATAAAGGCGATCCACGCCTTCAACGCCGAGGGTGTCAAGACCAACGCCACCCTCTGTTTCTCGGCCAACCAGGCCCTTCTGGTTGCCAAGGCTGGCGCGAACTACGTGAGCCCCTTCGTCGGCAGGCTCGACGACGTCGGCCAGAGGGGGATGGACCTGATCGCCGATATCGTGGAGATATACGAGAATTACGGCTTCGCCACGCAGGTGCTGGTGGCGAGCATCAGGAGCGTCCAGCACGTCTATGAGGCAGCCCTGCTGGGCGCCGACGTGGCGACGATCCCGTTCAAGGTGATAGAGCAACTGATGAAGCACCCTCTCACCGACATCGGCATCGAGAAGTTCCTGGCCGATTGGAAGAAAGTGAAGAAATAGTGCTCGGCTTCCGCGCTTCCGGTCGGGAAGCAGCGAGGCAGGTGATCTGATTTGAAAGAGTTCCAGTCGAAATGGGCTCGTGCGATCCCCTGGATCATCGGTATGATGTTCGGCCTTTCGATCGCTCTGACCGTCATCAACATCGTGATGCTCAGGCACTCCGGGATCGGCCGGACCTTCTATTCGCAGTCCGCGGGGAATATCGTGCTTGGAGGGTCGGGGCTCTTCAGCGGCGACGCGATGGTGGCCGCCAGGGGGCGTGTCGGGCCGGCCGTGGTCTCGATCACTACGCTCAGGACGAGGATCGTTTCGACGAGGGCGAAGAATTCCTACGAGTGGTGGCAGATCGTGGCGGGGAGGATCCCCGCCTACCAGAGGCAGAAATTTCCGATTTACGGGTCGGGGTTGCTCGTAAACCCGGACGGGTACATAGTGACGAACGAGCACGTCGTGCGCGGAGCCGAGGAGATCTACGTCACGATGATCGATTCGACCGAGGTGCCCGCGACGCTGGTCGGCATGGCGACCGAGTTCGACATAGCGCTTCTCAAGATAGAGGGGAGCTCACTCCCGACGGCGCCGTTAGGCGACTCGGACGACCTCGAAATAGGCGAGCCGGTCATAGCGATCGGATCGCCGTTCACGTACCTCTTCAACGACAACCAGCCGACCGTCACCGCCGGCGTGATAAGCGCCCTTCACAGGGACGTGAAGGACACGGGCGAAGGCGCGCAGATATTCAAGAACATGATCCAGACCGACGCCGTGATCAATCCCGGCAACAGCGGTGGGCCGCTCGTCTCGATGAAAGGCGAGGTAGTCGGCATCAGCACGTTCGTCTTCTCGACGGCCCAGGGAAGCAGCAATATCGGGATGGGATTCGCGATCCCGAGCAACACGGTGAAGATGGTCATCGACGAGATCCGCAAGTACGGGCATTTCCGCAATGTGTGGACGGGGCTTGTCGTCTCCGAACTGACCCCGGAGGTCGTCGAGCAGTTCAAGATCCCTTTCAGGACCGGGCTGGTCATAGTAGCTCTCGAGGAGGGCGGACCAGCTGAAAAGGCCGGTATGCAGATAGGCGACGTCATCGTCGAGATGGACGGTGTCTCGATACAGAACTCCTCACAGGCCGGACGCGTGATATTCGGCAAACAGGTCGGCGACGACCTCGACATCGTCATATGGCGAGACGGCAGCACGCGGTCGGTGAAGCTCAAGCTCGTCGAGTCCGAGGGAAAGGCGTAGGGCTGCGGCAGCGTCTTGATGATGCGCCAAGTTAAGGGAGGTATTCCTTGATCCCGCGATATTCGCTCCCCGAGATCTCGAAGATCTGGACCGATGAGAACAAGTTCGATCTCTGGAAGGAGATAGAGGTCCTCTACTGCGAGGGGCTCGCCGAGTACGGCCACATCCCGAAGAAGGCCGCCAGGGAGATCAGGAGAAAAGCGGGCTACGACATCCCGAGGATCCTCGAGATAGAGAAGAAGACGCGTCACGATGTGGTCGCCTTCCTTACGAATATGTCCGAATACATCGGGGAGCCGGGTCGCTACCTCCACATGGGGATGACGAGCTCTGACCTCCTCGACACAACGCTCGCCTGCCAGATGCGCGAAGCAGGCATCGTCATCCTGGGCAAGCTCAGGAAGCTGCGTTCGGTCCTTAGGCGGCAGGCTCTGCGATACAAGGATGTGCCGATGGTCGGCCGCACGCACGGCATCCACGCCGAGCCGATCACGATGGGGCTGAAGCTCCTTGTCTGGTACTCGGGCGTCGAGCGCGATATCGCGAGGCTGGAGCGCGTGATAGAGGAGATATCGGTAGGGCAGATGACCGGGACGGTCGGCACGATGTCGCACACCGACTACAGGGTCGAGCGTTACGTCATGAAGAGGCTCGGCCTCAGGGCCGCGCCGGTGACGACGCAGGTGATACAGCGCGACCGTCATGCGGACTACATGGCGGCCCTGGCGGTGATCGGGTCGTCGCTCGAGAACATGGCGACCGAGATAAGGGCCCTGCAGCGCACCGACATAGCTGAGGCCGAGGAGCCGTTCACGAAGGGCCAGAAGGGCTCTAGCGCGATGCCTCACAAGCGCAACCCGATACTCAGCGAGAGGATAGCCGGGATGGCGAGACTGTTGCGCGGTAACGCCCTGGCCGCCCTCGAGAACGTCACGCTCTGGCACGAGAGGGACATAAGCCATTCCTCGGTCGAGAGGGTCATCATCCCCGACTCGACGATGATACTGGGCTACATGCTCGAGAAGTTCACGTGGATCGTCTCCGGCATGCGCGTCAACAGGAAGAGGATGCTCGAGAACCTCGAGGCCACGGGCGGCCTGATCTTCTCCCACCCGATCCTGCTGCTGCTCGTGGGCAAGGGCATCTCGCGCGAGGACGCGTACACGATCGTCCAGGACGCCGCGATGAAGAGCATGAAAGGGAAGAAGAGCTTCCGCGGACACCTCGCGGATGACGACAGGTTCACCAGGGTCGTTTCGCAGAAAGAACTCGAGGAGGCCTTCGAGCTGAGGACCCACCTGAAGAACATCGATTTCATATTCAGCAGGGTCTTGTCCCGAAAGGGCAGGCCCGGGAAAGGATAGGCCGATTTGCTGAAGGGCACCATCCGGATCTCCGGAAGCGACGACTCCCGCGTGAGTGATCTGCTGAAGGAAAACGGGCTGAACCTCACCGTGAGCGAGGCGAGGCGCGTGACCGAGCTGCTCGGCCGCGATCCCACGATCGTGGAGCTGACGATCTTCAACACGATGTGGAGCGAGCACTGCAGCTACAAGAGCAGCAGGAAGATCCTCGGCGAGCTCCTCCCGACGAAGGCCCCCAACGTCGTCATCGGGCCGGGCGAGGACGCCGGCGTGATCAGGTTCGCCGAGACAGGAGACGGCGATTGGCACTGCCTCGTGATAGCGCACGAGAGCCACAACCACCCCTCGCAGGTCCTGCCCGTCGAGGGCGCCGCCACCGGGATCGGCGGTATAGTGCGCGACGTCTACTGCATGGGCGCCGACGTGGTCGGCGTGCTCGACCCCCTCAGGTTCGGCGACCCGCAGGGCCCGAACGCCCGCCAGGTGATATCGATCGCCCGCGGCGTGGTCGACGGCATAGCCCAGTACGGCAATCCGCTCGGTGTTCCGAACCTCGGCGGCGACATCGCCTTCGACGCCGGGTTCGACGAGAACTGCCTCGTAAACGTTGTTGCCATCGGCACCGTCCTCGAATCGCGCGTCCTGCGGAGCCGCGTGCCGGAAGAGGCGGCCGAGATACCATACAAGATCATTCTCATAGGCAAGCCGACCGACGACTCGGGGTTCGGCGGGGCGGCGTTCGCCTCCGAGGATCTGGTCGACGGCGAGGAGGCGAACAGGGGCGCCGTGCAGGTCCCCGATCCCTTCCTCAAGCGCGTGCTCGCTGTGGCGAACAGGAAGGTGCTCGATCTCGCCGTCGAGCGGGGTATCAAGGTCGGGTTCAAGGACCTCGGAGCCGGAGGCATAGCGTGCGTGACGTCCGAGCTCGCCCACGCGGGAGGGTTCGGAGTCAGGATAGACCTCGACGCGGTCAATGTCGCCTCCGGGCACAGCTACCCTCCGCCGGTCGTCTCGTGCTCCGAGACGCAGGAGCGTTATGCCCTGGCGGTCCCGGCGGATTTCGTCGACGACGTGCTGAAGATATACAACGAGGATTTCGAGCTGCCCCACCTGTACCACGGGGCGGGCGCCGCCGTCATAGCCGACGTGACGCGCGACGATGTATACACGATCATGAGTGGAGGCGAGAAGGTCTGCGAGACGCCGGTCGGGACGATCACCACCGGCATAGCCTATGACAGGCCGAAGTCGGCGAGGAAGGTGCTGCACGAGGAGCCCGAGTGGCAGCAGGGACGCCCGCTTCGCGAAGACTTCCTGAAGGTCCTAGGCTCTCCGAACATCGCCTCGAAAAACTACGTGTTCAGACATTACGATTCCGAGGTACAGGGCAGGGCGGTCATAAGGCCGGGCGAGGCGGACGCAGGCGTGATCGCGCCGGTCGCGGGCAGCCCCGTCGGGCTGGCGGTGGCGGTTGACGGCAACCCGTGGTACGGGATCATCGATCCGTACCAGGGCGGCGCCCTGGCAGTATGCGAATCGGCGCGAAACGTCGCGGCCGTCGGCGCGGTCCCGTCGGCGATAACCGACTGCCTCAACTACGGCAACCCCGAGGTCAGGGAGGTGTTCTGGGAGTTCTACGAGGGGGTCCGCGGGATAGGCGAGGCCTGCAGCGGTATAGGCCTGTTGTCACATGGGGGAAGCCATCCGCTTCCGGTCGTCTCGGGCAACGTGAGCTTCTACAACCAGGGCGAGAGCGGCAAAGCCATCCCGCCCTCGCCGATCGTATGCACCGTCGGCGTCATAGAGGATTATTCGAAGAGCCGCTCGATCACGTTCAAGGAAGAGGGGAACGATGTCTTCCTCATCGGCGAGCCGCTCGACGAGCTCGGCGGGAGCGAATATTACAGGACGATCTACGGCACTCTCGGCGGTAATGTCCCCGAGGCCGATTTCGCCCGCGAACGGGGACAGATAAGGACGGTGCTCGATCTTCACTCGCACGGCTGGATCAGGGCGTGCCACGATACCGGACAGGGCGGGATGCTGACCGCGCTCGCCGAGATGGCGCTCGGCGGAAGCGGTGCGGGCAGGCTGGGCCTGGCCGTCGACCTGGACGAGTTCGACGCGGTGGGTCTGCCGCCGGAGAAGGTCCTCTTCTCCGAGACCGGATGCTTCATCGTCGAGCTGCCTGCGGGCAACGAACGCGAACTGCTGGCCATCTGCGCCCGCAACAGGGTAAAGCTGCACAAGCTCGGTACGCTGAAAGCCTCGGCGAAGATCGAGGTCGTCTCGAAAGGGAAAGCGATCGCGTCGTGGGGGCTGGATGAGCTGGAAGAGATATACATGACCGGGTGCCGCTCGATATTCGGCATCGAGAAAGGAGAGTAGGTGGCCAGATCCTTCAAAGGCAAGGTCGCGATCATCCAGTTTCCCGGCGTGAACTGCGAGTACGAGACAGCCGACGCGGTCAGGTCGGTCGGGCTCGGAGGGGACCTGCTGCGCTGGAACGAGGATCCGGCTCTCCTCGAGGAGGCGCTCGCCGTGATAGTCCCTGGCGGGTTCTCATATCAGGACAGGATCAGGGCCGGAGCAGTGTCGGCGAAGGACCACATTATGGACAAGCTCAGCGAGCTGGCCTCAGGCGGGCGTCCGATCCTCGGGATATGCAACGGCGCGCAGGTACTCGTCGAGTCGGGATTCATTCCGGGTATCCACTGGGAGAGGGTCGACCTCGCGCTCGCTCCCAACGTGATGGAGGACAGGGAAGGTTACTACTGCGCGTGGACATATCTCCTGCGCGAAGGAACGGACTGCGTATGGACAGCCGCCATCGCTCCCGGAGATATCGTCCCCATACCGATCGCGCATGCCGAGGGCCGGTTCACCACCGATGACGGCGCGGTCCTCGAGGAGATGAAAAAGAACGGGCAGATCATCCTTCGCTACTGCACGCAGGCGGGACTTGTGGACCATTCGTTCCCAGTGAACCCGAACGGCTCTCTCGAGAACATGGCGGGCGTCTGCAACCGCGAGGGAAACGTCCTGGCGATGATGCCTCATCCGGAGAGGGCGACATGGCTCCGCCAGGTCCCCGAGGATCTTGCCGGCGGATGGGGGACCAGGAGAAGAAGGGCCGGGGGCGATCCCGGGAAGATGGAGGCGGCGGGGCCCGGCAGGATATTCTTCGAATCGCTGAAGAGATGGAAGGAGGGCGGCGCGTGAAGACCGAGGCGAGACTATGGGTAAGGCTTAAGGTCATCGATCTCGTCGCCCAGACGGCGTGGATGACGCTGACGGGAAAGATGGGTTTCGCAGGTGACCTCTGCGGGATCCTCAGGTACTCCTGCTGGATGATGGAGGCCGAGGGGGATAGCGCGGCGGCGGTCTGCGAGGCGATAGACCGCGAGATAAGGATGGACAGCGCCTTTACCAACCAGAACAAGCATCTCTACAGCCTCTCCGTCAGCGGAGGAGGGAAGGAGGCTGCCACGGGCGACCTCACTATTGAAAGGGATTTTCCCCGCCTCGATTGCGGGGGCAGGATATTCGCCTGCGACCTGTTCGTGTCGGAACAGGGAGGCGGGAAGGACAAAGGCTACGCCTCGAGGCTCAATGAGAGGCTCTCTGGCGTGAAGGTCACCGGGATGAAGTCAGGCGAAGTCTGGCGAGTCCTCGTAAGGGCGGAAGACTTGGAGGAGGCCGCCCGCAAGGTCGAGGAGATGGCGGTGACAAGGACGCGAAAGCACGGGCTCCTTCTCAATCCTCATTACCAGGCGTACGAGTTCATAGGCACGACCGAGATAACCGGTCAGTAAAGGAGACCGCCTTGAAAGAGGAATGCGCCGTATTCGGGATCTACGGCAGCGACCAGGCCGCTATGATGACCTACCTGGGCCTTTATTCCCTCCAGCACAGGGGGCAGGAGAGCTCAGGAATCATCTCGTCCGACGGCGGCAGGCTCTACGAGCACAAGGCGATGGGCCTCGTCTCCAAGGTCTTCACGAAGGAGGATCTCGACAGCCTGAAGGGGCACATGGCCATCGGTCACAACCGGTACTCGACTACCGGCATGTCCCACGCCGTCAACATCCAGCCCTTCCTCGTCGACTGCAAGATCGGGAAGATCGCCGTGGCCCACAACGGCAACCTCGTCAACGCCGTCGAGCTGCGCAACGAGATGGAAGAGGACGGATCGATCTTCCGCAGCACGATGGACAGCGAGGTGCTGCTTCACCTGATCGCCCGCAGCAGGGCGGAGACCGTAGAGGAGATGGTGGTCGATGCGCTCAGGCAGGTGCGCGGCGCCTTTTCCCTCGTCTTCCTGCTGAAGGACAGGATCATCGCGGCGCGCGACCCCAACAGCTTCAGGCCCCTTTCCCTCGGCAGAGACGGCGACACCTGGGTCGTAGCATCGGAAAGCTGCGCGTTCGATATAATCAGCGCGGAGTATGTCAGGGAGGTCGAGCCGGGCGAGATGCTCGTGATGGGTTGCGGGGAGCCGCGCTCGATAAAATTCGCCGAGCGGGCAAGGCGCCTCTCGAGGTGCATCTTCGAGTTCATCTACTTCTCTCGACCCGACAGCAGGGTTTTCGGCGAGAACGTCGACAAGATACGCCGCAGGCTTGGCCGCAAGCTCGCCGAGGAGGCCCCGGCCAGGGCCGATATAGTCATATCGGTCCCCGATTCGAGCAACACGATCGCTCTCGGCTTCAGCGAGGGCTCGGGCCTCAGGTACGAACTCGGACTGATCAGGAACCATTACGTAGGCCGCACGTTCATCCAGCCGAGGCAGGACGAGCGCGACTGGGACGTGCGGATCAAGTTCAACCCGGTGCGCGGTGTCCTCGAGGGGCGCAGCATCGTCGTCGTGGACGATTCGATCGTGCGCGGATCGACGATGCGCAAACTCGTCACGATGATAAGGAATGCCGGCGCCGCCCAGGTCCATCTCAGGATCGGCTCTCCCGCGATAACGCATTCGTGCTATTACGGGATCGACACGCCCACGCGCGGAGAGCTCATCGCCTCCTCCCACAGCGTCGAAGAGATAAGGCAGTACCTCGGAGTGGACAGTCTTCACTATCTCTCCAGAGAAGGCCTTCTCTCGTGCGTCGACGACCCGGAAAACTACTGTACAGCCTGCTTCTGCGGGGACTACCCGGTGGAGCGCAAGGGCCAGTACAGCAAAAACGTCTTCGATGAGAAGACTGACGGGGTGCGGGAGCCTGAGGCGAAAGAGAACAAATGCTGAGAAGACCGCCTTCCACAGACATCGACGACGTCCTCGAGTACTCGGTCTCGAACGGGGCCGGATTCGCCGAGCTTTTCTTCGAGACGACCTCGGTCCGGTCGATCGAGCTTTCCGACGGCCGTATCGAGCGCATCTCGAGCGGAACCGACGCCGGGTTCGGCCTTAGACTGATCTCGGGGGACCGTACTGCATACGGGTACTCGAGCATCATCACCCGCGCCGAGATGATGCGCGTCGCCTCCGAAGTCCTCGAGGACCTCGGTCCGGGCGCAAAGGGCTCCTTTACGGCTCCACCGGCGCCGGCCGGCAGTAAAGACCATGTGAACGAAGATATTCCAGCGGGTGAGGCTCTCGATGCGAAGACGGGACTTGTCCACTCTGCCGATCGCGCGGCAAGGTCGGCCGGTCCGGAGATCACGCAGGTCAACGTCCGATACGGGGACAGCCTCAGGAGGATGGCGGTCTGCAACAGCGAGGGAGTCAGTGCCTCCGACGTGAGGCCGCAGGTCGTCATCAGCATCAGGGCGGTCTCAACGGACGGGGATATCCTGCAGACAGGGACCCGGTCGGCGGGCGGCCAGTACGGGCTGGAGCGCCTGTCGGCTTCGGGTATCGAGGGGCTGGCCCATGAGGCGGGCGAAAGCGCTGCGAGGATGCTGCGCGCTCCACACGCTCCGGCCGGGAGGATGGCGGTCGTGCTCTCGGGGAAGGCCGGCGGTACGATGATCCACGAGGCTATAGGGCACGGGCTCGAGGGGGACGCGGTCTTCAAGGGCCTCTCGATCTACAGCGGCAGGCGCGGCGAGAAGGTCGCCTCCGGACTTGTAACGGTCATAGACGACGCGACTCTCAGTGGCAGGCGCGGCTCGTACGGGTTCGACGACGAGGGGACGCCCGCGCAGAGGACCGTGGCCGTGGAGAACGGAGTGCTCAGAGGGTTCCTTCTCGACCGCAGGTCGGCCGAGAAGCTCCAGATGGACCCGACGGGGAACGGGCGGCGGGAGAACTTCCGCTTCAGGCCGATCGTACGGATGAGCAACACGATGATCGCTCCGGGGACTCACGATCCGGAAGAGATAGTCGCCAGCGTCGAGAGGGGCCTTTTCGTCGTGCGCATGGGGGGCGGCCAGGTCGACACCTCGAGCGGCGATTTCGTCTTCAAGGTCAGCGAGGCATACATGATAGAGGGCGGCAGGGTGACTGGGCCGGTGCGGGGCGCGACGCTCATCGGGAATGGCCCCGCGGTGCTCGAGCGGATAGACATGGTCGGCGACGACCCCGGTTTCGACATCGGCACCTGCGGCAAGGACGGGCAGCAAGTACCGGTCTCGGACGCGCAACCCACGATAAGGATACCGGAGATAACGGTGGGAGGAGAGCTCGGTTGACAAGCGGCGGACCTGCATACGGCTGCGACGCCTACTTCGACGGGATCCTTCCCGGCGTGGAGAAGCCGTCGAGATACATCGACCGGGAGCTCAACCTGGCCTCGGATGGGTTTGAGGCCGGGGGTTTCAACGTCCTTCTCGTCTTTCCCGACGTGTACGAGATCGGAATGTCTCACCAGGGGCTGAGGTTCCTCTACCATGCCCTCTGCAGGGCCGGTGGGGTGGGCGTCGAGTTTGCCTTCGCGCCGTGGCCCGACATGGAAGAGGGCATACGGGCGGCGGGCGAAAGCCTCAGGTCGTGGCAGACAGGGACACCGGCCTCCCGGTTCGACCTCATCGGCATCACCCTTCCGTACGAGCTTCACTACACGAACGCGTTGACGATCATGGACCTCGCGGGGCTCCCGGTCGTCGCGGCGCAGCGAGGCGACAGCCATCCCCTCGTCATAGCCGGCGGGCCCTGCGTATCGAACCCTCTCCCCGTGATCGGGGCCTTCGACGCATTCTTCCTCGGAGACGGCGAGGAGTCCCTGGTCGAAGCGGTCAGCGCCCTTAAGGCGCTTAAATGTGCCGGGAAGACGGTGAGGCGCGCAAGGCTCGAGGCGCTCGCGTCGATCGGCGGCGTTTACGTAGACGGGATCAGCGGGAAGGTCTCGGCTCGGACCAGCATGCTCGGCCCGGAGAGCCTGCCGTCCGCCCCGATCGTTCCCTCGGGCAACGTCGTCCACGACAGGCTGGCGATAGAGGTGATGCGGGGATGCACCCGCGGATGCAGGTTCTGCCACGCGGGGATGACGTACAGGCCGCGAAGAGAGAGGAAGGTCGGCGACATCGTGCGAGCCGTAGCCGAAGGGCTCGATGCGACGGGATGGGAAGAGGTCTCGCTCCTGTCTCTGTCGACGTCCGACTACTCGAGGCTCGAGGAGCTTCTCGAGCGCCTCGCCCCTGAGCTCGAGAGGCGACACGTCTCTCTTGCCCTTCCAAGCCTGCGCCCTGAGACCGTTACCGCGGGGATAATCGAGGCGACGGCAGCCGTAAGGAAATCCGGGTTCACTATCGCCCCCGAGGCGGGCACCGAGCGTCTAAGGTCGGTGATAAACAAGGACATGAGCGACGATGACATCCTCGGTGGATGCTCGAGGATACTCGACGCCGGCTGGCAGAACCTCAAGCTCTACTTTATGATCGGCCTGCCGACAGAGACGGACGAAGACCTCGGCGGCATCGTCTCCCTGATCGACAGGATCATGAGGATGCGCGGGGCGAGAGGCCGTTTCAGGCTCGGCGTGACGATATCCCCCTTCGTCCCCAAGGCTCACACCCCGTTCCAGTGGGAGAGGCAGTGTACGGCCGGGGAGATCTCCGCCAAGGAGAGATATCTCTCGAGCCGTATCAGGAACAGGAAGGTCGAGCTGGCGCTCCGTGATCCGCGGGTCAGCGTCCTCGAGGGAGTCCTGGCAAGGGGCGGGCGCGATGTATGGCCCGTCGTGCTGGATGCATGGAAGTCGGGGTGCCGTTTCGACAGCTGGCGCGACCACCTGAGGTTCGATCTCTGGGAAGAGGCGCTCGAGCGAGCCGGCATGAGTATCGACGCTCTCCTTTCCGGATCTGACCCGGCAGCGCCGCTGCCCTGGGACGCGTTCACCGTCAAGGTCTCGAAGAGCTATCTGCTGCGTGAAAAGGAAAGAGCTATGAGGGCCGAGCCGACGGCCGACTGCCGCGGCGGGACCTGCGGCGGATGCGGCGCCTGCTCGAGCGAACAGGAGAGAAAGGCCGGTTTCGCTCCGCGCGACCTTGACGCCGCCATGAAGGATAGAGCCGGGTACGAGCACGGGGCCGGCGATGATGAAGGCCAGACGAGATACCGTTTTGTCTACCGCAAGACGGGCAGGGCGCGGTTCCTCTCGCACAGAGAGATCACCAACATCATCACGCGGGCGTTGCGACGAAGCGGGCTGCCGCTGAGGTTCAGCGAGGGGTTCCATCCCCACCCCAGGATGTCGCTCGGCCCGGCGCTGGCCGTCGGCACGGCGGGACAGATGGAGTTCTTCGACGTCGAGCTCACCAGAGACGGCGACGTCTCGTTCCGAGCCTTCGGCGGGCTGATGCCGCCGGGCCTCGAGGTGACGGCGAGCGCCGGCCCGTTCGACAGGGCGGGCGGGAAGCTTCCCGAAGAGGCCGTCTTCGAGTACATGGTCGACCCGGGGCCGATAGTGTGCCTTTCAGGCAGAAAAGCTTCCACGGAAGAAAATTTGTCTACAGAAGATGATGTGTGGTATCGTCTCGGCGGAAAGCCCGGGGGAGATCCTTCCGCGGAAGCGGCCGGATATCTCGAGGACAGATGGTCCTCGCTCTTTTCAGCGGGGACTGAAGTGACCGACCGCAGGGGAAGGACGAGGTCGACCCGCGGGTGCACAGTACGCAGGAAAGAAGCCGGAAACACGCTCATCCTGCGGATAGAGCCGGGACCGGAGAACGCGCCGGGGCCGGCCGATCTGCTGCGCGCCGTGATGCCTGAGGAGGCAGCCCGGCTCGCGGTGATTACGAGGACAGGTATATTCTACCGGCAGGGCGGCGCCCTGCTCGAACCACTGGATCTGATTACAGGAAATATTTGAAATGGCAAGAATCAAAAAAGAGATAGTGATCAACTATACGAACCGGGAAGTCCGGATAGCGATTCTCGAGGACGGGGAGCTTGTGGAGTTCCTGATCGAACGCGAGGAGAGCAGGCGGACCGTCGGCGGCATTTATCTGGGCAGGATCAATGCCGTGATCCCCGGAATCCAGGCCGCCTTCGTAGACATCGGGCAGGAGAAGGCGGCGTTCCTTCACGTGAGCGACGTGGCCACGGGCTCGCTCGACCCCGACCTTATCGACATCGACGAGGACTTCGATTTCCAGAACGGACGCCGCAGGCGTGAGTACCCGCCGATCGAGAACCTGATCAAGAAGGGCCAGGACCTGGTTGTCCAGATCCGCAAGGAAGCGATAGGCACGAAGGGGCCGAGGATATCGTCGCAGCTCTCTCTCCCCGGCAGGTACGCGGTGCTGATGCCCAACCTCGACCACATCGGTATCAGCAAGAGGATCGAGTCGCGCAAGGAGCGCCACAGGCTGCGCGACATCGTACGCAAGAACAGGCCGAAGGGATGCGCCGTGATTGTGCGCACCGCAGGCAAGGGGGTCGAGGACGACCAGCTCCGCGACGACATCCGCGCGCTGGAGAAGCGCTGGAAGGACATACAGAAGAAGCTCGAGAGGGCCACGCCGCCGGCGCTGATACACGAGGACGTCGATATCACGGTCTTCGCCATACGTGACCTCTTCTCGAAGGACATCGACAGGATAGTGGTCGACAACTCCGACGAGGTCGACAGGCTGGCGAAGTACCTCAAGTCTTTCGCTCCAGAGCTCGCCTCGAAGATCCAGCTCTACAAGGAAAAGGGCCCGATATTCGACTACTACGAGATCGAGTCGGAGATAGAGAAGACGCTCGAGAGCAAGATATGGCTCCGCAAGGGGGGCTACATCGTCATCGAGCATACCGAGGCGCTCGTCTCGATCGACGTCAACACGGGCAGGTTCACCGGCCGCAAGAACCAGGAGGAGACGATCCTCGAGACGAACCTGATCGCAGCCCGTGAGATCGCGCGCCAGCTGAGGCTGCGCGACATCGGCGGGATCATCGTCGTCGACTTCATCGACATGGAGCGCGAAGAAAACCGCCGCAAGGTATACAACGAATTCCGCAACGCGATCCGAAAGGACCGCTCGAGGGCGCGGGTCTCGCAGATAAGCGACCTCGGCCTGATAGAGCTGAGCCGAAAGCGTGTCCGCCCGAGCCTGCTGCACTACTACAGCGACGAGTGCCCCTACTGCGCCGGCAGCGGCAAGATCCTCTCGATCGAGTCGATGGCGATGAAGATCGAGCACTGGATAAGGCGCATCGGCTCTGTAAAGCGGGTCAACGGCCTGCAGTTCCGCGTCAACCCGATGCTCGGGATATTCGTGCGCGAGGAGCGCGAGGAGAACCTGCGGGAGCTCTGCGAGCTTTACAGGATCGAGATAGTCGTGATAGACGACCCGAGGATGCACCGCGAGGACTACGAGATATACTCGCTCGACGGGAAGCGGGATCTCAAGGCAGAGTTCGTTTAGAGCATATATCGATCCCGGCATCACCCCTCCGAATCCGGAGTGAGGACACACGGATTCTTCGGGGTAATGCCGGGATCATTAATCCCCGATCGATTCCATCATCAAGGTCGGGCTTCCCATCTTTCTCGGCTCTACTCCATGAGAAGGATCCGGTTTTCCGTCGAGCTCTTCCCTCGAAAAAGAAATAGTAAATACGCTGTGCCTGAAAAACGGAAGCGTGCCGGGGATATCAGAAAATCATTGTATTTATTCGGAATATTTTTAAACTGGTGGCATAGCTGGCTGACATCCGTTCCGGGTGAAGTGGAAAGCGATCCAGGGGGATTCTGTAAATCACTGCAGTTCAGCGGAAAGGAGAGGTGAGGACTAAGGATGAATTTAATACTATGGATAGTGATCGGTGCCCTGGCCGGCTGGATCGCCGGCAGGATAATGAGAGGCGGAGGCTTCGGACTGATGGGCAACATCGTCGTCGGCATCATCGGCAGCATCCTCGGAGGCTGGATCTTCGGGATCATCGGGATAACGGCGACAGGCAGGATAGGTTCCCTGGTGACAGCCGTGGTCGGAGCGGTGATCCTGCTCTGGATAGTAGGTATGATCAAGAAGGATTAGATGCCCTGGGATGGCCGGATACGGCGAGTCCAGCCCCGTGGCGTCGAATGACACGAAGGAGGGCAGGAAGCAGAACAGGCGCGTCGAGTTCAAGATCCTGAACCAGGACGAGCTCAAACGCCCTTTAAAGCAGGAATAGGCCTGTTAACTCTTTTTTTTGATGGGGTTGTGCGTGAGCGGGGCAGGCCCGTGGAAACCCGCGGTGCCTCCGGGGTTTCAGAGGGCCTGCGCCGCTCGTTCCACGGTGTCTTTCCGTGAGATTTAGCCTTGACTTGACCGGGCTATTGCGTTATATCTATAACTCTTTACCATTTTCAGGAGGTTCGGAGAGGTGTACGCGGTCGTAAATCTGGCCGGAAAACAATTTACGGTGAGGCCTGACGCTAATATCCGGGTCCCGCTTCTTGAGGCCGAGGTCGGAAGCGTGATCCAGTGCGACGACGTGCTTCTCTATTCGGACGGCGATGATGTCAGAGTCGGAAAGCCCAGGGTCGACGGCGTCAAGGTGACCGCCGAGGTCGTGAGGCACGGCAGGGAACGAAAGATCATCGTGTTCAAGAAGAAGCGCAGGAAGGGCTACCGCCGCAAGAACGGCCATCGCCAGGATTTCACACTGATCAGGATAACGGATATCAAGGCATAACGGGAGTAGCGATATGGCTCATAAAAAAGGCGTAGGAAGCTCCAAGAACGGGCGAGACAGCCACTCCAAGCGGCTCGGCGTCAAGGCGACTTCCGGCAAGACCGTCGCCGCCGGGACCATCATAGTCCGTCAGCGCGGCACGAGGATCCACCCCGGCCTCAACGTGGCAAAAGGCGGGGACGATACGCTTTACGCGCTTATCGACGGCAGGGTGCAGTTCGAGCGCTTCGGCAAGTCGAAGAAAAAAGTCAGCGTATACGGGGAGAACTGACGGGCTTCGGGCCTGATTGACAGCCCCGCCGCTATAGTGTAAGTTCTGGAGAGTCCGGGCAGGAAGGCCTGCCGGATTCTCCATTTTTTTGTCCGCAGCAGGGGGGTGAGCGATGATACTCAGGTACCTCGGGCATGCCGCCTTCGAGCTCGATCTCGCCGACGGGCGCACCATAGTTTTCGACCCGTACGAATCCGGTTCGTACGGCGGGGCCCTCGGGTACGGCCCCATCGAGGGGTCATACGACATCGCGGTAGTCAGCCACGACCATCCCGACCACAGGTTCGAGGGAGTCACCTCGCGGGCCGGCACGGTATGGGACGGGGCCGGCAAGACCAATATCGGCGGCGTCACGATAACATCCATCCCGACCTTTCACGACGAGACAGAAGGAAGCGAACGAGGGGCCAACCTAATCTCGATCGTCGAGGTCGACGGCGTCCGGGTCGCGCATCTCGGCGACCTGGGGCACGTGGTCACGAAGGCCGAAGTGCCGGCCCTCGAAGGGGTAGACGTGATGATGATCCCCGTCGGCGGGCATTTCACTATCGACGCGGCCGCCGCGAAGGCGGTATTAAAGGAGTTCTCGCCGAGGATCGCCATCCCGATGCACTACAGGACGGGCAAGTGCGGGTTCCCGATAGCGCCTGTCGATGATTTTACGGTGCTGATGGGGGATTTCGATGATGCGGGAGGCAGCGAGCTTGAGTTGACGGCCGGGTCGCTGCCGGACGCGACACGGGTAATTGTCCTCGACCCGGCCCTGTAGCCGGAAGAAAGAAGGTAAGCACTGATGAGGGAGATCGAGGCCTCGAAGATCACGCAGGAAGTGGCGCGCCTCTGCATGGAGGCGAACTTCGAGCTCGAGGACGATGTGCAGAAGGCCCTCGAAAAGGCCCACGAGACCGAGGAGTCTCCGGCCGGCAAGGAGGTCCTCAGGCAGATCATCGAGAACTCGGGGATAGCCAGAAGCGAGCGGATGCCGATGTGCCAGGACACGGGCCTTACGGTCATATTCGCCGAGGTGGGGCAGGACGCCCATATCACGGGCGGCGGTTTCGAAGAGGCGATAAACGAGGGAGTTCGCAGGGGGTACACCGAGGGATACCTGCGCAAGTCCGTCCTGGCCGACCCGTTAAGGGGCGGCAACACCGGCGACAACACGCCCGCGGTCATCCACACCAACATAGTGCCAGGCGACAAGCTGAAGCTCTGGGTGGTCCCCAAGGGCGGCGGAAGCGAGAACATGAGCCGCATCGCCATGATGAAGCCGGCCGACGGCATCGAGGGGATCAAGAAATTCGTGGTCGAGAACGTCAAGGCGGCCTCGGGCAATCCCTGCCCGCCGATCATCGTAGGCATCGGGATCGGAGGGACCTTCGAACGCTGCGCACAGCTGGCAAAGAAGGCGCTGCTCCGCGAGGTCGGCTCTAAGCATCCCGACGAGCTGTACGCCGCGCTCGAGAAGGAACTTCTCGAGATGGTAAACGACCTCGGCGTCGGCCCTATGGGGCTCGGTGGCCGGACCACCGCGCTCGCCGTCCATATCGAGGCGGCCCCGAGGCATATCGCCTCGTTCCCTGTGTCGATGAATCTCAACTGCCACGCCGCGAGGCATAAATATATCGAGCTGTAGAGAGAAGGAGCGATCCGGAAATGGCAGATTATTCACTTACCACGCCGCTCGGCGACGACGACGTCAGGAAGCTGAAGGCGGGAGACACGGTCAGGCTCACCGGGACGATCTACACGGCCCGCGACGCGGCTCACAAGAGGCTCGTCGACCTTCTCGCCGAAGGGAAGGAGCTTCCCATCCCGCTCGAAGGGCAGATCATCTACTACGTGGGGCCTTCGCCGACACCGCCCGGAAAACCGATCGGCTCGGCGGGCCCGACGACGAGCTACCGCATGGACCCCTATGCCCCGGCCCTTCTCGACAAGGGCCTCAAGGGTATGATAGGCAAGGGCGCCAGGAACGCTGCCGTTGTCGAGGCGATGAAGAGGAACACGGCGGTCTATTTCGCCGCAACGGGCGGCGCGGCGGCACTGATATCGCGCAGCATCACCGCCGCCGAGATAGTAGCCTACGAGGACCTCGGAGCCGAGGCGATAAGGAAGCTGACCGTCAGGGACTTCCCCGTCATAGTGGCCCAGGACTGCGCCGGCGGGAATGTATACGATGAAGGGCAGAAGAAGTACGCGAGGTGACCAGGCGGCCGGATCAGAGGGAGGAGAGCGCCCTGGCGACGAAAGTAATTGCCGTGATACCGGCCCGTTACGGGTCGACGCGGTTCCCCGGCAAGCCGCTGGCGGAGATAGCCGGCGTGCCTATGATCCTGCATGTCACGAGGCGTGTTGCGGGGATACGGGGGATCGAGAAGGTAATCGTGGCGACAGACGACGAGCGCATCCTCGATGTCGTGACCGCCGACGGCCACCTGGCCGAGATGACCTCGAAGCGGCACCGCACCGGAACCGCCCGCGTGGCCGAGGTAGCCGGCCGGTACAGCTGCAGCATCGTACTTAACGTCCAGGGCGACGAGCCCCTCCTGCCCTCGGCGGCGGTCGAGAGGCTTGTCTCGGTCATGCGCGCCGATCACAGGCTGCAGATGGCGACGCTCGCCACCACGGGTAGCGGAGAGGCCGAGATGCGCAGGCCCGACGTCGTCAAGGTCGCCGTCGACCGGGAAGGGTACGCGATGTACTTCTCGCGCTCGCCCGTTCCGCACGGCAGCGACAAGTTTCTCCGCCATATCGGGATATACGCCTTCAGGCGGCAGTTCCTCCTCGGGTACGACGATCTGCCGAAGGGGCCGTTCGAGAACGCAGAGGGTCTCGAGCAGCTCAGGGCCATGGAGAACGGGGTCAGGATACGCGTCATGCCCTGCAGGGCGAGGTCTTTCGGAGTCGACAGGCCTGAAGATATAAAAATAGTTGAAAAAAGGCTGGCAAGCCGTTAATGTATCGGACGGTCAGCCACTGATTCGCCCTGAACACAATATAGATCGACCGGTACCGCGGCGGGGAGCAGCTTGGGAGAGAAGACGAAATATATTTTCGTAACGGGTGGGGTGGTTTCGTCTCTCGGAAAAGGTATCGCCGCCGCATCCCTCGGCCTTCTTCTAAAGCAGCGCGGCCTGCGCGTCGTACTCCAGAAATTCGATCCGTATCTCAACGTCGACCCGGGCACGATGTCGCCGTTCCAGCACGGCGAGGTGTTCGTCACCGACGACGGCGCCGAGACCGACCTCGACCTTGGCCACTACGAGAGGTTCATCGACCGCAACCTCAGCCAGCGCTCCAACGTGACGACCGGCCAGGTCTACGAGTCGATCATCAACCGCGAGCGCGAGGGCGGGTATCTCGGCAAGACGGTCCAGGTCGTCCCCCACGTCTCCGATGAGATCAAGAACAGGATCAGGCTCGCAGCCGAGAACGGCGAGGACGTCGACGTCGTGATCACCGAGGTCGGCGGCACGACCGGCGATATTGAGGGGCTGCCGTTCCTCGAGGCGATCAGGCAGATGAGGCTCGACCAGGGGCGGGAAAACGTTCTCTACATTCATCTTACGCTCGTCCCGTACATAAAGGCCGCCCACGAGATGAAGACCAAGCCGACCCAGCACAGCGTCAGGGGGCTCCGCGAGATCGGTATCCAGCCCGACATACTCCTGTGCCGCTGCGACAGGCCTCTCTCCCAGGACCTCAAGGCGAAGATCGCCCTCTTCTGCAACGTCGAAGAGAGGTCCGTCATAGAGGCGATCGACGCCGAGTCGATATACCACGTGCCGCTGAAACTCGGCAAGGAAGGGCTCGACGATATCGTAGTCGAGAAGCTCCGGCTCGATGTCGGACCGCCCGACCTCGAGGAGTGGGAGAAGATGGTCCACAAGATCTTCTCGATGACTGAGAGCGTCGACATCGCGATCGTCGGCAAGTACATCCAGATAGTCGACGCGTACAAGAGCATAATTGAGTCGTTCACGCACGCCGGCGTCGCCAACGACGTACACGTCAATCTCAGGTGGGTCGACGCGGAGAAGATAGAGGAGGACGGACCGGACAAGTGGCTCGACAGCGCCGACGGCGTCCTCGTGCCGGGCGGCTTCGGCGAGCGCGGCACCGAGGGCAAGATAACCGCGGTGCAGTTCGCGCGCGAGAACGGCGTACCCTACCTGGGGATCTGCCTCGGCCTGCAGATGGCGGTGATCGAGTTCGCCCGCAACGTCTGCGGGCTCGAAGCCGGATCTAGCGAGTTCGATCACGACGTCCCGCATCCCGTCATCGACCTGATGCGCGACCAGCGCAGCCAGTCGAAGATGGGCGGCACGATGCGGCTCGGAGCGTACCCCTGCGTTCTCAAGAAGGGGACGCTCGCGTATGAACTCTACGGCGAGGAAGAGATAAGCGAGCGCCATCGCCACCGCTGGGAAGTCAACAATGAATACCGCGACCTGCTCGCCGAAAAGGGCCTCGTCTTTTCGGGGCTGTCGCCGAAGGGCGACCTCGTCGAGATTATAGAGCTGCCCGGACACCCCTACTTCATCGCAGGACAGTTCCACCCCGAGCTCAAGTCCCGCCCGATGAGGGCGCATCCCCTCTTCAGGGGGCTCGTGGCAGCCGCGAAAGAGCTGAGCCGCGCCCGCGTAAAGGGCGGGGGCACGGTAGTCGCGGGCCGCGACGGATAGCGGGAGGAGCTATGGATCCCCTTGCAATAGGAGAGATGATCTGGGAGCCGGAACTGATCCCGCTCCTGATCGCCGGCCCCTGCGTCCTCGAGGATGGGGACGAAGCCCTCAGGATCGCGTCGGCGTGCGTCGAGCTGGCCGACAAATTCGATTTCCTCTACGTATTCAAGTCGAGTTACCTGAAGGACAACAGGTCCTCGGTCGATTCATACACCGGCCCCGGGCTCGAGAAGGGGCTCAGGATGCTCGAGCGGATAAGGGACGAGATCGGCGTTCCTGTCCTGACCGACGTGCACTGCCGCGACGAGGTGGGCCCGGCGGCCGAGGTATGCGACATCCTCCAGATACCGGCGTTTCTCTCCCGCCAGACGAGGCTGATACTGGCCGCCGCCGGCACTGGCAGGGTAGTGAACATAAAGAAGGGACAGTTCCTCTCCCCGGAGAACATGCACAACGCGGTCGACAAGGCGCGGGCCGGCGGCGCGGCGGGGATAATGATCACCGAGCGGGGGACCTCCTTCGGGTACAACAATCTCATCGTCGACATGACCGCCTTCCCGAGGATGAGATCGACGGGCGTGCCGGTCATATTCGACGCCACTCACTCGCTGCAGCTCCCCGGAGGCCTCGGCGACCGCTCTGGGGGCAGGCCGCAG
>Ga0315542_1000669_pt1 | contig 21795 bp, 18 predicted proteins | sample SalMarSW160120MG_FD_202541 | JGI IMG/M metagenome (GOLD analysis project Ga0315542, IMG submission 202541) | Salt marsh sediment microbial communities from the Plum Island Ecosystem LTER, Massachusetts, United States - Salt Marsh Sediment SW1601-20 ... | reverse complement strand
CCATGGCGTCGGCCTTGTTGGTTCCGATGACGCCGGTGGGACCGCGCTTGATCCAGCCGGCCACATACTCGCCGGCCAGCGGGGCGCCGCCGGGAGCGTCGAGCACGCGTCCGCGGTCGTTGGGGATGACGTGCTTGCGGGCGTCGAACGGAACGCCGGGCAGGGCCGTGCCCTGGTACCCGACCGAACGCAGCAGCAGCTGCGCCTCCAGCGTCTCGAGCTCGCCGGTCCCGACCGATTGCATGTAGCCGGTCTCGGTGGGCTCGAGCCGGTTGCGTTCCAGCGTCACTGCCGAGATGCGCTCGTCACCCAGCACTTCCTTGGGCGACACGCAGAAGCGGATATGGAGGCGGCGCGGCTTGCCCTCCAGGGGCTTGGCTGCCATCGCCCGCAACACCTCGAGGTTCTTCTGCTTGGTGGCGTCGTCGGCGATGGACGCGAGGCTCGCTTCGGAGACCTCGAGCTCCTCGGGCAGCACCACGATGTCGGCATTCTCCAGCTCGCCGAGCTCGCGCAGCTCCTTGGTGGTGAACTTGGCTTCGGCCGGACCACGCCGGCCGAGCATGTAGACGTCGGTGACCTGGCTGGTGCGCAGGTGATCGATGGCGTAGTCCGCCATGTCGGTCTGGGCCAGCTCGTCGACCGACTTGGCCAGCACGCGAGCCACATCGACGGCCACGTTGCCCATGCCGATGACGGCCACACTGCGGGCGTCGAGCGGCACCTCGAGCCCCACGTAATCCGGGTGGCCGTTGTACCAGGCGACGAACTCGGTGGCCGACATGCAGGCCGCCTTGTCCTCGCCGGGGATGTTCAGCTTTCGGTCGGACGGGGAGCCCACCGCGTAGATGACGGCGTGATAGTGCCGCCGGACGTCCTCGTGCGTGAGGTCCGTGCCGAACTCCACATTTCCGAGGAACCGCATCCGCGGGTCGCCGGAGGTGCGCTCGTAGAGCTTCGTGACCGACTTCAGCTTCTGGTGATCGGGCGCGACGCCGTAGCGGACGAGACCGTAAGGGGTGGGGAGCCGCTCGATCAGGTCGATCGACACGTCCTCACGCTGCTTGAGCAGCGCGTCCGTGGCATAGAAGCCCGACGGGCCCGCGCCGATGACGGCGACGCGCAGGGGAGAAGGCTGCGGAGCGCTCATGCGTTCCTTGTACCACGGTGCTCCGGCGACGCAACAAGGCGTAATGTCCCACCTCAGGCCGAATGTCCTGCGGTCGCGCTGGCATGGAGATCCCTGGTTTGCCTCCATGAGAGCGGGGCGGGTATCCTTGTGGGCCATGGGCTCGACGAGCGCGGTTGTGGCCGCTCCCCCGGAGACGCTGGTGGTGCAGAAGTACGGCGGCACCAGCGTCGGTGACGTCGAACGCATCCGCAAGGTGGCCGCGCGCATCGCGGGCGCGGTATCGGATGGGCGCCGTGTGGCGGTGACGGTGTCCGCCATGGGCCACAACACCGACCGGCTGGTCGCCCTGGCGCGCGAGCTCGCCCAGCGCCCTTCGCGGCGGGAGCTCGACGTTCTGATGGCGACGGGCGAGCAGCAGTCGATCGCCCTGCTGGCGATCGCGCTCGAGTCGCTCGGGGTTCGCGCCCGCTCCTTCACGGGAGCGCAGGCCGGTTTCCTGACCGACTCGCAGCACGGCGGAGCGCGCATCCTCGAGGTCGACACGAGCGGCGTGCGCTCCGCGCTCGAGCTCGGCGAGGTCGCCGTGGTCGCCGGCTTCCAGGGGGTCGACTCGGGTGGCTCCATCACCACCCTGGGACGGGGCGGCTCCGATACCACGGCGGTGGCGCTGGCGGCCGCGCTGGGCGCCGCCGAGTGCGAGATCTACACCGACACCGAGGGCGTGTATACCACCGACCCGCACGTCATCCCGACGGCGCGGAAGCTTGACACGGTGGACTACGACGAGATGCTCGAGCTCGCGGCGCTGGGCGCCAAGGTTCTCCACCCACGAAGCGTCTGGTACGCGCGCCGCTACGGCGTGCGCATCCACGTCCGCAGCTCGTTCAGCTACAACCGGGGCACCATCGTCGCGCAGCACGATCGATCCCAGGAGGCGCGCATGATCACGGACAAGCCGGTCACCGGTGTGGCCCTCGACCTCAACCACGCACGCATCGACGTCCACGGCCTACCCGACGAACCCGGCGTCGCCGCACGCCTGTTCGGCTCCCTGGGGCGGGCCGGCATCAGCCCCGACATGATCGTGCAGGGCGTGCGCGGCGTTTCGGCCAGCCGCCAGCAGATGGCGTTCACCGTGCCACAGGACGCCATGCAGGAGGCGCTCGAAGCCATCCGCCCCGTCCTCGAGACGCTCGGCGCCGAGGCCGCCGCCGACCCCGACGTGGCCAAGCTCTCGATCGTGGGGATCGCCGTGGGCTCGACGCCCGGGGTCGCGGCCCGCATGTTCGACGCCGTGGCCGCCGTCGGCGCCAACATCGAGATGATCACCACCAGCGAGGTCCGCATCAGCGTGGTGATCCCCGCGGGGCACGCCAAGGAGGCGCTCCGGGCCGTGCACACCGCCTTCGGGCTCGACGTATCGGACGAGGCGGCCTAGGGCCGGGAAGGGGCGAGAGCCGGTGCGCGCCGACACCGTCGAGCAGCTCTTCGTGCGCCGCCGCTCCGGGCGGATCTCGTTGCTGATGGTCCTGGAGTCGCCCGCCGGCGAACGGGAGCGCGAGACGCTGCTGGCCCCGACTGCGTCGCCCGAGGACGCGGTGCGCTTCGCGGCACGTCACCTGGCGCGGCGTGGCATCCGGCCGGCGGCCAGGGTCCGGGTCCGCGTCGAGCGTGGCGGAAGCCTGGTCGACGACGCGTCGCTGCACGACGCCTTCGTGCGGGTGCTCGAGCGTGAAGGGCGGGAGGAGCGGTGGGACTGAGGCTCGCCACGCTCGCCTACGTGCGCCGCGACGGCCGCACCCTGATGCTGCATCGAAGCGGGCGGCCGGACGACTACCACCGTGGGCGCTACAACGGTCTCGGCGGCAAGTTCGAGCCGGGTGAGTCACCCGAGGCGTGCCTGGCGCGCGAGGTGCGTGAAGAGTCGGGTCTCGTGGTGGAGGAGGCGCGGCTCAAGGGCTTCCTAACCTTCCCGATGTTCGACGGGAAGGACGACTGGTATGCGTTCGTGTACGTGGTCGAGCGCTTCTCGGGTGAGCCGGTGGCGTCCTCGCCAGAGGGGACCCTGCACTGGGTGCCGGACGAGGATCTGCCCGATCTGCCGCTGTGGCCGGGCGACCGGGTCTTCCTGCCCTGGCTGGACCAGCCGACCCTGTTCTCCGCGACCCTGCGCTACGAGGCCGGCGCGTACCTAGGATACGAGGTTGTGTTCTACGGCGAGCGTGGCGCCGTGGCGGGACGCGAGCGAGGCGAGGCTCCCTGAGCCGAGCGTGCCGGTTCAGGTCAGGTCGGCCAGGCTCTTGCGGTCGACGTGCGACACCAGACGCTGAGCGAGCATCACGTCTCCGTCGACCTTGAGCTTGCCGGTCATGAAGGCGGACATGGGGTTGAGCTCCCCCTTCATGAGTCGGATCAAGTTCTCGTCGCTGACGCGAATCGTGACGTCGGGCGCTTCCGCCTGGCCGTCGTGGGCCGTCAGCACGCCATTCTCCAGCACGTGGTAGACGGGCTCGGAGATCGCGTACTGGATCACCGCGTTCTCGCCCATGGCGGCGGCGTCGAAGCTCTCGGGGATGCGGTGGAGCATGTCCTTCGCGGTCATGCCGCCAGTCTAGCGGTTGTACGCGTGCCGGGGGGCATTCGTGGCGTACCGATGGCCCCTCGGTATACTCGCCGGAGCGCCGCCCGCCGGCGGCGCGGTGGCGACCGTGGACTTCTCTCTCTCCGAAGAGCTTCTGGCCATGCAGGCCCATGTGCGGCACTTCGCTCGTGCCGAGCTGGTTCCGCTGGCGCCCGAGCTGGACCGCCAGCCGCGCTTCCCCTGGGACACCCTCCGGAAGATGGGCGAGCTGGGCCTGCTCGGGGTCATGACGCCGGAGCGCTATGGAGGGGCCGGTCTCGACGCGTTGAGCTACGTGGTGCTGCTCGAGGAGATCGCGGCGGCCGACGCCAGCCATGCGACCATCATGAGCGTCACCAACGGGCTTCCGCAGAGCATGGTGCTTCGCTACGGGACCGAGGAGCAGAAGGAGCGGTACCTGCCGTGCCTGGCGAGCGGCGAGTGGATCGGCGCCTTCTGCCTCTCCGAGCCGCACGCGGGCTCCGATGCCGTCGCCATGACCACGCACGCGCGTCGCGTCGACGGCGGCTACGTGCTGAACGGGACCAAGGCCTGGATCACCAGCGGCGGTGAGGCGCAGCTCTACCTGGTGATGGCCAAGACCGATCCCGGCGCCGGTGCCCGCGGCGTGAGCTGCTTCCTCGTGGAGAAGGGCGTCGACGGCATGAGCTTCGGGCGGCCGGAGCGGAAGCTCGGCCAGCACGCAGCCATCACCACGACCGTGGGCTTCGACGACTGCTTCGTGCCCGAGGATGCACGGCTCGGGCCCGAGGGGCAAGGCTTCGTGATCGCGATGGCGTCGCTCGACGGCGGCCGCATCGGCATCGCGGCGCTGGCCGTGGGCGTCGCCCGGGCCGCCTTCGAGGCGGCGCGCGACTACGCTGCGGAACGCACCGCCTTCGGGCAGGCGATCCACCACTTCCAGGCCGTGGGGTTCTCGCTGGCGGACATGGACACGGAGCTGGAGGCGGCCCGCATGCTGACGCTGCGTGCGGCCTGGCTCAAGGACCGGGGCTATCGCGTCACGCGAGAGGCCGCCCAGGCGAAGCTGTTCGCCTCGCGCGCGGCGGGGCGCATCACCTACGACGCCCTCCAGGTGTTCGGAGGGTACGGCTACACGCAGGACTACCCGGTGGAGCGCTATTTCCGGGACGCACGCGTGACCGAGATCTACGAGGGGACCAGCGAGATCCAACGCATGGTGATCCACCGCCAGATCTACCGCGACCTGGAGCGCCGCTGACCGCGGGCGCCACACGACGACAAGGAGCGCACCGTGATCGATTTCGAGCTCACCGACGAGCAGAAGCAGTTCCAGAGCCTGGCGCGGCAGTTCGCGCGCGAGCAGATCGTGCCGGTGGCCGCCCAGCACGATCGCGAGGAGAGCTACCCGGAGGACGTGATCCGCCGAGGCCACGAGCTGGGGCTGCTCAACACCATCGTGCCCGAGTCCGTGGGCGGCCTCGGCCTCGGCTCGGTCGACGAGGCCATCATCGGCGAGGAGCTCGCCTACGGATGCATGGGCATCTACACGGTGTTCATGGCGTCCGAGCTGGGCATCACGCCGCTGCTGCTGGCGGGCAGCCCGGAGCAGCAGGAACGCTTCCTCCGCCCCCTCGTCGAGGGGCCCCGGCTCGCTGCCTTCGCGCTGAGCGAGCCCGACAACGGCAGCGACGCCGCCGCCATGAAGACGCGCGCGGTGCTGGATGGCGACGAGGTGGTCCTGAACGGCAGCAAGATGTGGATCAGCAACGGCGACCGAGCCGAGTTCACGGTGGTGTTTGCGTCCTTCGATCCGGAGAAGCGGCACAAGGGCACGCTGGCCGTCGTGGTCGAGTCGGGACGCGAGGGCTTCCACGCCCGCAAGCTGCATGGCAAGCTCGGCCAGCGGGCCAGCCCCACGGCCGAGCTGGTGTTCGAGGACGTCCGGGTGCCGCAGGCGAACATCCTCGGTGAGCCGGGTGACGGCTTCCGGATTGCGATGAAGACCCTCGACAAGACGCGCATCCCCGTTGCGGCCGGCAGCGTGGGCGTGGCGCGTCGCGCCCTCGACGAGGCGCTGTCGTATGCCGCGGAGCGGCACGCCTTCGGGCGGCCGATCGCCGAGTTCCAGGCCATCCAGTTCAAGCTCGCCGAGATGAAGATCGGCATCGAGACCGCCCGCTGGCAGACCTACCACGCCGCCTGGCTCGCCGATGGCGGGCGCCCTCACGGCGAAGCGGCGGCCATCGCCAAGGCCTACGCGTCCGACATGGCTTTCAAGGCCGCCGAGGAAGCGATCAACGTCCACGGTGGTTACGGCTACGTGAACGAGTTCCCGGTCGAGAAGCTCATGCGCGACGTCAAGCTCAACCAGATCTATGAGGGTACGAACGAGATCCAGCGCGTGGTGATCGCGCGTGGGCTGTTGCGGCAGGTCCTAGAATAGGCGGGTAGCGTCGGGCCGGGGAGGGCGTACCGTGCCGATCCGCCGGCAGCAGCGTCGTTCGCAGATGCCGCTCGCCGCCGGTCCGGAGCTTTCGGACACCGTTGCGCCTCGTGGCGCAGCCTGGAGGACAGCGTGAAGATCGTAACCATCCTGAAGCAGGTGCCCGACGCTGAGGCGCGGGTACGGACGAGCGGGGGCGAGGTCGATCTCGGTGGCGTTACCTTCGTGATCGACGGCATGGACGAGTACGGGGTGGAGGAGGCGCTCCGCCTCCGAGAAAGCGGGGCCGATGCGGAGATCCTCGCCCTCGCCCTCGGGCCGCAACGCTTCGAGGAGGCACTTCGCACGGCGCTCGCCATGGGTGCCGACCGGGCGGTGCACATCGAGACCGACGAGCCTCTGGACCCCATCGCCCAGGCTCGCGTCCTCGCCCGCACCATCGCGGACGAGGGTGCCGACCTGGTGCTGGTCGGTGGCAAGGAGGCGGACTGGGACAGCGCCGCGCTCGGGGCGGCGGTGGCCGAGGCGCTGGGCTGGCCGCTCAGCGACTGGACGACGGCCCTGGAGCTGACGGGTGACGGGCTCCAGACGCGCCACGATACCGACGATGGCAGCGAGTCCCTGAGCTTGCCGCTGCCCGCTGTCGTGACCACCCAGCAGGGCCTCAACGAGCCGCGCTACCCGACCCTTCCCAACATCATGAAGGCGAAGCGCAAGGAGCTCGCCAAGAAGACGCTGGAGGACGTGGGTGGCGCAACCCCGCTGGCGACGACGCTGGAGCAGGACATCCAGACCCGCGAGCGCCTCGGCAAGGTCCTGGAGGGCGACCCGAGCGAGGCCGCCCGCGAACTGGCACGCCTCCTGGCCGACGAGGCCAAGGTGCTGCCGTAGCCGCGCAGGGAGACCGCATGATTCTGATCGTCACGCAAGCCAACGAGGAGCGCGCGGCCAAGGCCGACCTCGAGCTCGTCCGAGCCGGCCGCGAGCTGGCCGCGGCGTTCGGCAAGCCGCTCGCGGCCGCCGTGCTGGGCCGGGACCCACAGGCCAAGGCCGAGGACCTGGCGCGCTACGTTCCCACCGTCTACCGTCTCGCCGACGACGAGCTGTCGCCCTTCCGGGCCGAGCCCTACGCCAGCGCCGTCCACGGGCTCGTGCAGCAGACCGGGGCCGATGTCGTGATGGTGGCGGCGTCGCGCTCGGGGCAGAGCCTGAGCCCGCGCCTGGCGGTGCGGTTTAGAGCGCCGTTGTTGGAGGACGTCATCTCGCTCGGGACGGAGGACGGCAAGGTGACGGCGAAGCGCTACACCTACCTGTCGCGCGTGACCGAGAGGGTGCGGGCCGAGTCGTTGCCCGTCGTGGTCAGCGTCAAGCCCAACGTCTTCTCGGCGGCGGAGCCAAACGGGACGCCGGGCGAGGTCCGGAGCGGCGACGTCGTGCTCGGCCCCGAGGACGGCCGCGTGCGCGTTGGCGAGCGCAAGACCGCGCAGGGCGGTCGCGTTGCGCTGGAGGACGCCAAGATCGTCGTCACCGGCGGCCGCGGGGTCGGGGACGCCGACGGCTTCGCTCGCCTGGTGGAGCCGTTGGCGGACGAGCTGGGCGCGGGCATCGGGTCGACGCGGGCAGTGGTGGACGCCGGTTGGCGACCGTACGCAGAGCAGGTCGGGCAGACGGGCAAGACCGTGACCCCCGACCTCTACCTGGCCCTGGGTGTCTCCGGTGCCGTTCAGCACCTCTCGGGCATGAACCGCTCCAAGGTCATCGTGGCGATCAACAAGGACCCGGACGCGCCGATCTTCAAGGTTTGCGACTACGGCGTCGTTGGCGATGTGAACGAGGTCGTGCCCCCGCTCAAGGAGGCGCTGGCGGAGCGCCAGGGCTAGCGTGAGGGGCGGTCGCATCGACGGGCCCGCCGGGCCGGCGGGCCTCTCCGGCGGGGGAGAGGGCGTGCCGGTGCGGGTACGGCGCGCCAGCAAGGGCGACCTCGAGGCCCTCGCGGCGCTGGAGCGAAGCTTCCCCGGTGACCGCCTCAGGCGGAGCTCGCTCTCTCGTCTGCTCGGGCGGGAGAGTGCCCAGCTCTGGGTGGCCGAAGCATCGGGGCACGTGGTCGGCGATGCGGTGGTGCTGTTTCGCAAGGGCTTCGTCTCGGCGCGCCTGTACTCGCTGGTGGTGCGCCCCGAGAGCCGCGGGCGGGGAGTGGCCCGGGCGTTGCTGACGCAGGCCGAGGATGGGGCGCGCGAGCGCGGCGCCGTCGCCATGCGTCTGGAGGTGCGGGAGGACAATCAGCCCGCCATCGCGCTCTACCGCAAGGCAGGGTACGAGGTCGTGGGGAGGACCTCCGACTACTACCAGGATCACTCGGATGCGCTGCGGATGCAGAAGAGCTTCGCGGCGGGTGGCGCGACGGTGCTGGGCGTGCCGTACTACCCGCAGTCGCTGGAGTTCACCTGCGGGCCGGCCGCGTTGATGATGGCGATGCGCTACCACGGGTATCCGGTGCCGCTCGAGCGCTGGCTGGAGCTCGCGCTGTGGCGCGAAGCCACCACCATCTTCATGCTCTCCGGCCACGGCGGCTGCAGCGCGCACGGCCTGGCCGTGGCGGCGCTCCGGCGGGGCTTCCGCGCCACGGTCGTGACGCGCCATGCCGAGGTGCCCTTCCTCGACTCGGTGCGCAACGATGACAAGAAGGACGTCATCCGCATCGCGCACCACACCTTCGAGCGCGACCTCCGCGACCTGGGCGGCAGGGTGGAGCTGCGCGACTTCAACGACGTCGACGTGGCCGATGCGGTGAAGCACGGAGCCTTGCCGCTCGTGATGCTGTCGGGCTACCGCCTGTATGCGGAGAAGGTCCCCCACTGGGTCGTCGTGACTGGCTTCGACGCCGACCACCTCTACGTGCACGACCCCTTCATTCCAGACGGGGCGGGTCGGGCCGACAGCGTCCACCTGCCGCTCCGGCGCGACGCCTTCGAGGGCGTGAGCCGCTTCGGGAAGCGTCGGCACCGCGCCATGGTGCTGGTGGAACGGTGGGGCTGGGTCAGCCGTCGCCGTGCCGGCAGCGGATGATCTCGTCGCCCGTCCAGGGGCTCGCCGGCTCGTCCTCTCCCGCCAGGTAGCGGATGATCTCGCCGTAGATCTCGGGGTTGGCCTGGTCCTCTTCGCCGGCGGCGATGGTGGGGTTGTCGTTGACCTCGATGACGTAGTAGTCGCCGTCGATCTCCTTTACATCGATGCCGTAGAGGCTGCTCCCGATGGCGTTCGCCGCCGCGAGGGCCACCTCGAGCAGGCGCGGCTCACCCTGGTCGCGTGGGACGGCTTCGACGCTGGCCCATTCGCCTTCGGCGCTGCGGTCCATGGTTCGCCACCCTTGCGGCGCGAAGCGGTAGCGGACCACCGCTAGGACCTTCCCCGCCAGCGTGATCACGCGCCAGTCGAAGTCGCTGGGCATGTACTGCTGCACGACCAGCCTATCCGCCCGCCTCAGGAAGCGCTTCCCCACCTTGACGAAGGTGTCCGGGGTCGCCACCTTGTCGACGTAGAGGCTGAAGCTGGAGTTCGGCGCCTTGAGCACCAGCGGGGTGCCGAGCGCTTCGAACAGATGCTCCGCCGTGGTCTCGGTGACCTCGTTCTCCGCGAGGAAGCGCGTCACGGGGATGGGCACGCCGTGCCGTTCGAGACGCGCGTACATGTTCACCTTGTCGCAGCAGATGCGGATCGAGTCGGCCTGGTCGAGGACCCGGATGCCGAGCAGCTCGGCGGTGCGCGCCACCACGTAGCTGGTGTTGAGCGGGTCGGTGAGCGCCCGGATCAGCACCCCGTCGTAGTTGCGCAGGTACGCCAGCTCGTCCTTGAACAGGAAGTCGAGCTCGTGGCCGAGCTCGAACGCCGCGAGGCGGAAGTTGGTCAGCGCGGTGAGCTCGACCGACGAGCGGATGGTGTAGCGCTCGGCGAAGATGGCTAGGCGCGCCACGTTCCTCGCTCCTCGACCAGGGCGCGCTCCTCGGCGGTCAACTGCTTCAGCGGGAGCGGCATGAGGGCCGACAGCAGGTACGCCCTGGAGGTGACGATCACCCGAACCCTGGCGAGCGGCAGGTGGAACGTCTCGAACACCGCGCGTGCGAACGCGTCGTACTCGGGGACCAGGGTTCGTCCGAGCACGCAGCGCACCACGTCGATGCGGTAGTCCGGCGGGAGCTCCTGCACCAGCACCGCGTACTTGCCGGTGTAGGTGAGCCCCTTGCGGCGCGCTTCGATGGCCGCCGCGTCGATCAGCAGCTCGCCCTTCTCGGAGAACGGGTTCACGGGGTAGGCCATCACGGGCGGCGGCGGGAAGCGGGTGGTGACGATGTGGAACGCGGGGACCGGCAGGCCGGCGAGGCGCGCCTTCTCCATGGCGATCGGGACGACGCTCGCGTCGAGCGCTTCGGCCGTCGTGGGGATGATCCTGAGCCCCTCGAGCTCGCCGTCGAGCGAGCGGTAGTAGCCGTTCGCGAGGTAGCCGTAGTCACCGGCCATGTTGGCGAGATCCGCAGCGACGCCTCCATTGGAGGCGTCGGCTGCGAAGCTGGCTGGATCGAGTTGCAGGAGGGGCGCCGGAGTCAAGGGCCGATCCGTACGCTCAGGACTCGAGCGCCGCGACGCCCGGCAGGGTCTTGCCCTCGAGGAACTCCAGGGCGGCGCCGCCTCCAGTGGAGATATGGCCGATCCGATCGGCCAGTCCGGTGCCGTTCACGGCCGCCACCGAGTCTCCGCCGCCCACCACCGTGAAGGCGGGCAGCTCGGCCACCGTCTGCGCGATGGCAACGGTGCCGGCGTCGAACGGGGGCGTCTCGAAGACCCCTAGCGGGCCGTTCCAGAACACGGTATGGGTTCCCTCGAGTGCCTTGCGGTAGGCGTCGATCGCGCGGGGTCCCACGTCGAGGCCGAGCATGCCTTCCGGGATCGCATGGGTGGGGTAGACCGCCGTCTCGACCCCCTCCGCGAGCTCCCGGGCGCACACGGAATCCTCCGGGAGCACCACGCTCACGCCCTTCTCCTCCGCCTGAGCGAGCAGATCGCGGGCCGTGTCGAACTGGTCGCGCTCGACCCGCGAGGCCCCCACGTTGCCGCCCTGGGCGGCCACGAAGGTGAACGCCATGGCGCCACCGATGAGGATGCGGTCGGCGACCTCCAGCAGGTTGCTGATGACGCCGATCTTGTCCGATACCTTGGCGCCGCCGAGGATCACGGCGAAGGGGTGCTCCGGCCGCTCCAGCAGCTTGCCCAGTGCCCGCAGCTCCTGCTCGAGGAGATGCCCGGCCGCCGACGGCAGCAACCTCGCCACGCCCTCGGTGCTGGCGTGCGCGCGGTGGGCCGAACCGAAGGCGTCGTTGACGAAGACGTCGGCGTATCCTGCCAGGATGCGGGCCAGGGCGGGATCGTTCTTTGTTTCGCGGGCATCGAAACGGGTGTTCTCCAGCATCGTCACGCTGCCGTGGGGGGCATCCCGGACGAAGGCCTCCTCCTCCGGTGAGCCGGGCCCGTCGCACGCCAGATAACGCACGTCGCGACCGAGCAACTCCTCGAGGCGGGCGGCAACCGGTCGCATACGCGCCGACTCGTCGACACCCTTGGGTCTGCCAAGGTGGCTCATGAGGACGAGGGTGGCGCCTCGCGACGCCAGCGTCTCCAGGGTCGGGAGGGCGGCCCGGATGCGGGTGTCGTCGCCCACACGGCCGTCCTTCACGGGTACGTTGAAGTCCACCCGGACCAGGACACGTTTGTCCTTGACGTCGAGGTCCTCGAGGGTCCTGAACATGGCGGCTCCTATCCGACCATCGGTCGTGGCTGGAATGGTATCGACGACCCCGTCAGAGCTTGCTGCCCATGAGCTCGAGCACGTCCACCATGCGGTTGGAGTAGCCCCACTCGTTGTCGTACCAGACCATGATCTTCGCCATGCGGCCCATCGTCTTGGTGAGCAGCCCGTCGACGATGGCGGAGTGGGGATCGCCGACGATGTCGCGCGACACGAGGGGGTCCTCCGTGTAGCGGATGACGTGGTCGAGCGGGCCCTGGGCCGCCTTCCGCAGGGCGGCGTTCACGTCTGCGGCGCTGACCTCGCGCTTGAGCAGCGCGGTCACGTCGGAGATGGAGCCGGTGGGCGTGGGTACCCGCAGCGCCATGCCGTCGAAGATGCCCTGGAACTGAGGCAGCACCTTGGCCACCGCCTTGGCCGCGCCGGTGCTGGTGGGCACGATGTTGGTGGCCGCGTTGCGGGCGCGACGCAGGTCCTTGTGCGGACCGTCGAGCAGCATCTGGTCGTTGGTGTAGCTGTGGACCGTCGTCATCATCGCCTGCTCCACACCGAACGTCTCGTCGACCACCTTCATCACCGCGGCGAGCGAGTTGGTCGTGCAGGAAGCGTTCGAGACGACGTCGTGCTTGGCGGGGTCGTAGCCGTCCTCGTTGACGCCGACCATGATGTCGAAGTCGCTGTCGGGAGACGGCGCGCTGATCAACACCTTTCGTGCGCCGGCCTCGAGATGGGCGGCCGCCTGCGCCCGCTTGCGGAAGATCCCGGTCGACTCGACCACGATGTCGACGCCGAGCTCCTTCCACGGCAGCTCGGCCGGGTTGCGGACCTCGGTGGCCCGAACCTTCTTGCCGTCGACGATCAGGTTGTCGTCGTCGTAGCCGACCTCGCCCGCAAACGGGCCGTAGTTGGAGTCGTACTTGAGGAGGTTCGCCAGCGTTTCGTTGTCGGTGAGATCGTTGACCAGGACGATGTTCAGGCCTCTTTGATGGGCGATCCTGAAGATCTGGCGCCCGATGCGTCCGAAGCCGTTGATGCCGATGTTCATGGTGTTCCTCCGATGGGGTGTTTCGCGGGTTGTGTACTCACGTAAGTCGACGACAACGCTCTCATGATACTCCCGCCCTCCGGGGGCTCTGCAATTGGGCAAACGCCCCGGAGGGCGGGCGCGGGACGGCTCAGTCGCGGCGCAGGCTGATGGCGAGCGCCTCCGCTTCCACCTCGTGCTCTTCCCGATGGGCGTCGCCCGGGAGGGGCTCCAGATGGACCTCGCTCGCCAGCACCTCGGCCGCGATGGCGGCCTGGTGCTCCGCGAGCGCCAGCACCAGGTTGCCGCGGGCCTCGAGACCGAGGACGATGGTGTCCGACACCTCCAGCCCCGCGTTCTTGCGCGCGTTCTGCACGAGCCGGATGGCGTCGCGCGCCAGGCCCTCGCGCTCGAGCTCGGGGGTGAGGGTGGTGTTGAGGGCGGCCAGGTAGCCGCGCTCTTCGACCGCTGCGAACCCCGCCGGGCTGCGGGCGTCGAGCAGAAGGTCGTCCGGCGCGAGCCGCACCTCGGTGCCTCCCAGCTCCACCACGGTGTCCTCGCCGTCGCGCACGGCGGCGGCGACGGCGCGCCCGTCGAGCTCTTCCAACGCGCGTCGCAGCTCCGGCACCAGGCGCCCGAGCCGGGGGCCGACGCGCGGCAGGTTGGGCTTCACGTGATAATCGACGAAGTCGTCGTGGACATCGAGGTAGCGCACGCGCTTGACGTTGAGCTCGTCCAGGAGCTGATCCTCGAGGCGGCGGACGCCGGACAGCTCCTCCTCGGTTCGTACCCTGACCAGCACCTCGGGCAGCGGCTGTCGAACCTTGATCCCCGATGCGGCGCGGGCCGCGCGCCCCAGCTCGACCACCCGCATGAGCGCGGCCATGTCTCGCGTCAGCCCGGCATCGATCCGGGTCTCGTCGGTCCGCGGCCAGGCCGCCAGGTGGACCGACTCGGGCGCCCCCTCGTCCAGCGAGCGCACCAGGTTCTGGTAGAGCTCCTCGGACGTGAAGGGCGCCATCGGGGCCATCAGCGTCGCGACGGTGACGATGGCCTCGTGGAGGGTGGCATAGGCGGCTGCCTTGTCGGCATCGGACGCCGACTTCCAGAAGCGCCGCCGGTTGCGCCGCACGTACCAGTTGGAGAGCTCATCCACGACGAAGTCGCGCAGCGCGCGGCTGGCGGCGGTGGGGTCGTAACCCTCGAGGTGGGCGGTGACGGCTGTGGTCAGCTCATCGAGCCGGGACAGCAGCCAGCGGTCGATGAGCGGGCGGTCGGCGACGCCGGGCGCGGCCGACAGCTCGGGCCGGTCGAGGTTGGCGTAGAGGACGAAGAAGCTGTAGGTGTTCCACAGCGTCATGAAGAAATCGCGCAGCGTCTCCTCGACCAGCGCGGCGCTGAAGCGCTTGGTCGCCTCGGGCGGCGACACGCTGTACATGGTCCAGCGCAGCGCGTCGGCCCCCTGCTCGTCCAGCACGCTCCACGGGTCGACGACGTTGCCCTTCGACTTCGACATCTTCTCGCCGCGCTCGTCGACGATGTGCCCGAGCACGATGACGTTGCGGAACGCCGAGGTGTCGGGCTCCAGGCCCGCGAGCGGTCCGGGGGCGCGGGAGGCGGCCGGGTCGCCGCTGTCGGTGAGCAGCGTGGCGAGGGTGTGCAGGCTGTAGAACCAGCCGCGCGTCTGATCGACCGCCTCGCAGATGTAGTCGGCCGGGAAGTTCTCGGCCAGCGCCCGCGCCGCAGCGGGCGAGGAGGCGTCTCCCTGGTAGTGCCACTGTGCGTAGGGCATCGCGCCCGACTCGAACCAGACGTCCACCGTGTACGGGACACGCCGGAAGGTCTTCCCTCCGCGCTCGAAGGTGACGTCGTCGACGTAGGGGCGGTGAAGCTCGAGCCCTTCGAGATCGCGACCGGCGAGCTCGGCGAGCTCTCGCACGCTGCCCACGCACACCTGCTCGCTGCCGTCGTCGCTCACCCAGATCGGCAACGGCGCTCCCCAGAAGCGCTCGCGACTGAGCGCCCAGTCGACGTTGTTCTCGAGCCATTTGCCGAAGCGGCCGGTGCGGATGTGGTCGGGATGCCAGTGCACCTTGTCGTTGTTCGACAGCAGCTTGTCCTTCAGAAGGCTGGTGCGGATGTACCAGCTCCGCTTGGCGACGTTCATGAGGGGCGTGCCGTCGCGCCAGTTGAACGGGTAGGCGTGCCGGATCACGCCGCGGTGCCACATGAGGCCGCGTGCCAGCAGGTCGTCGGCGATGGCGGCGTCGGCGTCCTTGAACCACCGGCCGGCATAGGGGCCGACCTCCGCCGTGGCGTCGAGGGGACGCACCTCGGGCAGGACGCGCCCCGTGAGATCGACGGAGAAGAGCGTGGGAAGGCCGTGCCGGCGGCCTTGTTCGAGATCGCCGTAGGCGGGGGCGAGGTGGACGATTCCGGTGCCGTCCTCCAGGCTCACGAGCGCGTCGCTGACCACGCGGAAGCCGGTCGTCAGGTCCTCGCCGGCCTCGACGCGTCCCTGCAGGATGGGCCGGTAGTGCAGCCCTTCCAGCTCTCGACCGCGCACGCGCCGCAGCTCGCGGTGGGCCACGCCCTCGAACACGGTCGGGACCAGCTCGGCGGCCAGCCAGAACAGCGCCTGCTCGCCTTCGCTCGCGGCCTTGCTGGCGGGCCCCTCGACCAGCGCGTACTCGGCGTCGGCGGCCACCGCGAGACCCGTGTTGGCAGCCAGGGTCCAGGGCGTCGTGGTCCAGGCCAGGAAGTAGATGGAGTGGTCTATCTCAGGCGCCGACAGGCCGCGTGCCGCGAGCTCCTCCGGCACCGCAGGAAACTTCGGGAAGACGCTGGGGTCCTCGACGTCCTCCTGGTAGCCGAGCGCCACCTCGTGCGAGGCGAGCGTGGTGTTGCTGCTGGGGCTGTGCCAGGTCGTCTTGTAGTCCTCCTCCAGGAGGCCGCGGTCCCAGAGTTGCTTGAGCACCCACCAGCACGACTCGATGTAGTCGTTGGTGTAGGTGATGTAGGGGTCGTCCAGGTCGAGCCAGAAGCCGATCCGCTCGGTCATGGCGTTCCAGTCCTGGATGTTGCTGAACACGTCCTCCCTGCACAGCCGGTTGAAGCGCTCGATGCCGTACTCCTCGATCTGCTGCTTGTTGGTGAAGCCCAGTCGCTTCTCGATGGCGATCTCCACCGGCAGGCCGTGCGTGTCCCAGCCGCCCTTGCGCCCCACGCGGAAGCCCTGCATGGTCTTGAAGCGCGGGAAGAGATCCTTGAAGGCACGACTGATGACGTGGTGCACCCCGGGCTTGCCGTTGGCCGTCGGCGGGCCCTCGTAGAACACGTAGCGTCCCTGCGGGCTGGGCTTGTCGAGGGTCTTGCGGAAGATGTCGCGCTCGCGCCAGAAGTCGATGACGCGCAGTTCGAGCTCGGGGAAGTGGACGCCGGACGGCACCTCTCGGAACACGGTGTGACCTCGCTCTCCGGGGGGCGGCCACGAGAACACGCCCCGAACGCTTGCGGCGTTGGGGCGCGTGACGTGCCGCGCGGTACCACCCAACTTCTCCGGTCCCTCACGGGCCCGGACTCGGCGGCTACCCCACGCACGGGACGGGGGAGAGCCTGGCGCTATGACGGGCGCCAACCGGCTCCGTCTACTGCCGCCGGGGAGGCGGGTTCGGGGAGCGGCTCGGGGAGGATCTTCCACCGAAGGGTCGCTGCCGGGCTCACACCATCCCCGGCTCGCTCGAGGGCCCTTCTCGGTGTACTCGTTCCCGTCGTCGCCGTCCGCCGGCCGGAGCGCACCGTGACCGATGCCGGCGGTTCGGAGCCGCTTTACAACCTTCGGCGGCCCCGCATATACTAAACCTAGCAGCAGGCTAAAGTAACGTCAATACGCCGCTGTGACTCCTCGCACAACCTGCCCGTGCGTCCTCGAGGTACGCGCATGTTCCACGGATGCACGGCGTGCGACCCGCCGACCGGCGGACAGTGAGTGTTTCCGTGATCCACGTACGTATCTGCACCAAAGCTCGAGATCCGCATGCATTCCTCGTTTCCCCACGAGGGCGAGCGCACGGAACGGAGATGGCATGAGCCCCAGAAGCCGGAAGACAGCCAACGACAGCGGCGCCAGCGAGGTATCCGAGGCCCCCGCCGCCCCGGACGCGAAGTCGCGCAAACGCGGCCGACCGCGCAAGCAGGGCAATGGCGCGGACAGCGGGCCGGGCGCGGACGGGGCGGTCGAGGCGCAGGCCGATGCGGCGCAGGCCGACACGGCGCAGGCCGATGCGGCGCAGGCCGACACGGCGCAGGCCGATGCGGCGCAGGCCGACACGGCGCAGGCCGACGGCGGAGCGGCCGTCGACGAGGGGCGACGCTCTCCGGCGAGTGGGGAGAAGAAGGGCGGCCGCTCGGGCGGCGGTCGGAAGAGTGGCAGCAACGGCAAGAGCAAGGGCCCGAAGGGGGGCGAGGCCAAGGTGGAGGCTTCCGGCGAAGACGGTGGCGACCATGGGGGGACGGCCGCCGTCAAGGAGCGTGAGGGCGGCAACGAGGAGCAGGACGAGCGGAGCCGCGGAGGCCGTGGGGGCCGCAACCGGCGTGGGCGCTCGGGTGGGGGTCGCAAGGGCGGCCTGAACTATCGGGAGCTGCAGTCGAAGATCGTGCCGGAGCTGCACCTGCTCGCCAAGGAGGTCGGGCTCGAAGACTACCGCCAGATGAGCAAGGACGACCTGGCGCTGGCGATCCTCGAGCGCTCCGCCGAGAGTGAGGGCCTGAAGCTCGTACAGGGCTATCTCGAGATCTCCTCGGACGGATACGGCTTCCTCCAGGAGTCGCTGTTGCAGCTGAGCTCGCGCAGTGTGATCGTTTCGGCCGGCCTCATCAAGCAGTTCAAGCTTCGCACCGGGGACTACATCCTCGGCAAGGCTCGCCGCCCACGCGACAACGAACGCTACGGCACCCTCATCCGGGTGGAGGCGGTCAATGGGGTCGACCCCTTCCATGCGGCCAAGCGGCCTCGTTTCGATGATCTGGTGCCGACCTTCCCGGAGCAACGCATCCAGCTGGAGACGGTCCAGAACGAGCTGTCGGCACGTGTGATCGACCTGCTTGCACCCATCGGCCGCGGCCAGCGCGGTTTGATCGTGGCCCCTCCCAAGGCCGGGAAGACGACGCTCCTCAAGAAGATCGCCAACTCGGTGGTCACCAACGAGGACGACATCAAGGTCATCGTGCTGCTGGTCGACGAACGTCCGGAAGAGGTCACCGACTTCCGAGAATCGGTGAGCGGGGTCGAGGTCATCGCCAGCACCTTCGACGAGCCCCCCTCGAACCACATCCGCGTGGCCGAGTTCGTGCACGAGCGTGCCCGGCGCATCGTGGAAGAGGGCGGACACGTCATGATCCTGCTCGACTCCATCACGCGCCTGGCGCGAGCCAACAACCTGGTCACGCCTCCCACGGGTCGCACGCTGTCGGGCGGCCTGGACTCGAGCGCGTTGCACTGGCCCAAGCGTTTCCTTGGCGCCGCACGCAACATCCGCGGCGGCGGCAGCCTCAGCATCCTGGCCACGGCCCTCGTCGAGACCGGCTCGCGCATGGACGACGTCATCTTCGAGGAGTTCAAGGGCACGGGCAACATGGAGCTCCATCTGAGCCGTCGCCTCGAGGAACGACGCATCTTCCCGGCCATCGACATCCTCAAGTCGGGTACGCGGCGCGAGGATCTGCTCCTCGGCGAAGCGATCCTGGCCAAGATGTGGCTGCTGCGGAAGGTCATCAGCGACATGGATGCGGCGGAGGCGATGGAGATGCTGTTGTCGCGGCTGTCGCGGACCAAGAGCAATGAGGAATTCCTCGCCACCCTGGGACAGGGCTGAGTGACAGCGTAGACCCATGGTGAAGGCGTGGCCGCGCACGGCACTCGCCGTGGCGTGGCTGGTAGCGCTGCTGGGCACCTTCGCGTGCGCCGAGCAGCGCTACGTGGTCCGGCCGGGCGACACGTTGAGCGCCCTGGCGCGGCGCTTCGATACCTCGGTCGTAGCGCTCGCGGCGGCCAACGGGTTGTCGGGCGACCTGCTACGGATCGGGCAGGTCCTGCAGGTTCCCGATGGGCAGGAGGGCGGCTACCACGTCGCGTTCGTCCGGCAAGGGGAGACGCTGGCGGACCTGGCGGCGCGCGTCGGCCGGTCGGCGGCGACGCTGGCGTCGGCCAACCCGGGGCTGGCGCGCTTCGGGTTGAGAGCAGGCGCCATGGTATCGGTGCCACCCGCGGACGGCGTGACCGTCGAGGTCGGGCCCGGCGACACGCTGGCCGCGCTGGCCGCACGTGCCGGGCTCTCGGTCACTGCACTGGCCGCGTTGAACCACCTCTCCGTCCACGCGAGCCTGCAAGCGGGAGCATCGATCCTGCTCCCTGCCGATGCGCCCCTCCCCGCGGGCGCGTCCGGTGCCGGCGGGGCGGGAAGCGTCGGTCGTACAGGCGGTGCGGGCGACGTCGGCGCTCCGGGCGGTCCGAGCGACGAGCCGCCGGCCGGTGGCCACCCGGCTACGGCTACGCCCCCGGCTACGGCCACGCCCCCGGTCGAGAGCTCGCTGACAGCGCGGCAGCGATTGCGGCGCATGCAGGACGACGCCCTGAGCGCGGCCGTCGCGCATCTGCCGGAGGTGTCGTTCTCGGTCGACACGTTCGTGGCTCCGGTGCAGGCGAGGGTGTCGTCGCGGTTCGGGTGGCGGGCGCTGAGCGTGAACGGCAACCACTTCCATGCGGGCGTCGACCTGGCGGCTCCGATGGGCACGCCGGTCCACGCGGCACGCGACGGCACCGTCGTGAAAGCAGGGTGGGGCGGCACCTATGGCAACGTCGTGTACCTCGACCACGGCGACGGCACCCAGACGCGCTACGCGCACCTCAGCCGCATCGACGTGCGCGTGGGTCAGGGCGTTCGCCAGGGAGACGTGCTGGGCCTGGTCGGGAGCACCGGCGCGTCGACCGGACCGCACGTGCACTTCGAGCTGCGTTTCGACGGCCGCGCCGTCGACCCGCTGGGCTACCTACACGGGTTGGCGACGCGCTGAACGGCCGCGAATCGGACACAGACGGCCTGACCGGCCGGCGGTAGCGTGTGGCCGTGCCCAAGGTGTTGCTCGTGGAGCCCGATGATGAACTCCGACGTCTCTTCCGACGGCGCTTCGGCCGCGAGGGGTTCGATCTTCTCGAGGCGGTCGACGGCGAGGCGGCACTCGGCGCGGCCCACGCAGGAATGCCGGACGTGATCGTGGTCGAGAGCTCGGTGTTCGATGCCGCCGGGATGGACCTGCCCGGGCGGCTGGCGAGCGAGCCCGCCTTGCGGCGTGTGCCTGTCATCGTGCTTAGCTCGCGCGACCCCTGGACGTCGCTGGAGGAGCGGGTGCACGGCCCGGAGGACGCCTACCGACCGGCCCTGCTCCCGGACACGGTGGGCAGCGCCGGGAACCAGCTACCCCCCGGCTACCGGCACGAACTCCGGCATCCGTTCCGCCTGGGGAAGCTGGTGGAGCTGGCGCGGGGCGCGCTCGACACCGAAGGCGGCCCAGGCGCGACGGGTACCAGCGGCTGAGCCTTCGGCTTGGACGCGAGAAGAGCCGTTCGCATCGGATTTCGTTGACGCTGGGGGCGCGGCGCGGATATACTCGCTGTGGAGTTCCTCGGAATCATTCCGAGGATTTGCCTAGGGGACGACGATCATGTGGATCTCGACGAAGGCCCAGTACGGCATGCGCGCGCTGGTGGAAGTGGCGCTCGGTGGGGACGAGCCGACGAGTCTCAAGACGGTGGCCGAACGGCAGAGCCTGAGTCACCAGTACCTGGAGCAGATCTTCGCGGTCTTGCGCCGTGCCGGCATCGTGGAATCGGTCCGAGGCGCGCGCGGCGGGTATCGAGTGGCTCGGCCGCTCGACGACGTACCGGCGCTCGAGGTCGTGGAGCTGCTCGAGGGAAGCGTCGCCCCGGTCACCTGCATCGACGACGAGGGCGCCTGCCATCGGGTCGGGCACTGCTCCACCGAGATCCTGTGGCGGCGCGTGGACGCTGCCGTGCGCGAGGTCCTCGGTTCGATCTCGCTCGCCGAGCTGGTCGCCCAGCGGCAGATCCTCGGACTGGGCCGCGTTCCCGTGGCTGAACCCGTCGGTCGACCCAGCTGACGGCCTTGGCCTGAGTCGTTCACTCCTGCGCGTGCCCCTCTACCTCGACTACGCTGCCACCACGCCGCTCGATCCGGCCGTGCTGCAGGCCATGATGCCAGCCCTCAGTGAGGCATACGGCAACCCGGCGAGCGTGCACCGGTCCGGTCAACGGGCCAGGAAGCTCGTGGAGACCGCGCGCGAGCAGGTAGCGTCGGCGCTCGGTGCGGAGCCGCGCCAGGTGCACTTCACCTCGGGCGCCACGGAAGCCGACAACCAGGCGTTGCGCTGTCTGCTGCCGTCCCCGGGAGGCCTGGTGACCAGCCGCCTCGAGCACGCCGCGGTGCTGGCGTCGGCTCGATCCCTGGCCGAGGGCGGCATGCCTGTCGCCTACGTCCCGCCCGACGAGCATGGCACCGTGAGCGTCGAGGCGATCGAGCGCACCCTCCGCGGCAATCCGGGAACGGGGCTGGTCGCGCTCATGGCCGTCAACAACGAGACCGGCGTGCGGACCGACGTGGCTGCCGCCGCAGAGGTGGCGCACCGACACGGGGCGTTGCTGTTCTGCGATGCCGTCCAGGCCTTCGGGCTCGAGCCGCTCGACGTGAGAGCGCTCGGCGTCGATCTGCTGGCGGTGTCG
>Ga0315542_1000667_pt1 | contig 21839 bp, 17 predicted proteins | sample SalMarSW160120MG_FD_202541 | JGI IMG/M metagenome (GOLD analysis project Ga0315542, IMG submission 202541) | Salt marsh sediment microbial communities from the Plum Island Ecosystem LTER, Massachusetts, United States - Salt Marsh Sediment SW1601-20 ... | reverse complement strand
TTTCAGGAACTGTATTGGAATGATTTCCCTCCCGTCAAACATGATTGGCTCGATACCTGCCATACCTATATTCTGGATTACACGCAGGTGGGTAAGGTATTCCTGTCCAAAGGTCATCCAGAACCTTGCTCGTTTAAGAGTGGGAAAATTTTTAACCAGCGATTCCAGTTCCTCATGATAGATAATATATGATTCTTTCGGGCCAATTCCGGGATAATTCAATGGTTTATGTATTTCATGAGGATTTGTCATTATCCATTTACCGTTTTCCCAGTATTTTCCTTTCTGTGTCACCTCCCTGATGTTTATTTCAGGATTGAAATTTGTGGCAAATGGTTTTCCATGGTCACCGGCATTACAATCCACAATATCAAGATAATGCATTTCATTAAAATGATGTTTTGCAGCATAGGCAGTAAAAATTGATGTAACGCCAGGGTCGAAGCCACAACCAAGTATTGCAGTTATACCTGCTTTCCTGTATTTGTCGGTATAAGCCCATTGCCAGCTGTATTCATATCTGGCCTCCTCAAGAGGTTCATAATTGGCAGTATCAAGATATGCAACACCTGTCTGAAGGCATGCATCCATAATATGAAGATCCTGGTATGGCAGGGCAACATTCACCACAATATCAGGATTAAACGATCTTATCAGTTTAACCAGTTGAGGAACATTATCAGCATCAACCTGTGCTGAAGAAATCCGGTTTTTCCCGATTTTTGAGGCAATTGCATCGCATTTGGATTTTGTACGACTAGCTAACATGATTTCAGTAAAAACTTCCGGCAGAGAAGCCATCTTATGGATCACAACCGTTCCGACTCCACCGGCACCAATAACTAATACTTTTCCCATATGTACTTTGTAATTAACAGGTTATTCAATTATCATATTATAGTTGCCCAACAGACTGCCTGAAAAGCAACTTATTTCATTGAACAGATTAACTGATTCAAATATAAGGTTTAAAAATGACCAATCAATGATTTTTTATCATTCAAAACAGAATATAAACAGGACATTCAGGAAGGGAAGCTTAACAAGCCCAAATCTGTTTATATTTGTACTCTGAAATTTTCCGAACCTGAAAATGAAGCTGATCAATCCATTGTTAATCTTTCGGATCTTAAGTACCATTCTGCTTATAGAAACAATTGCATATCTTTTCTGCCTGCCTGTTGTCTACATCTATAAGGAGGCACCTTATCCCTTCTTTATTGCGGCCGGTATAACCTCCTTCCTTTATATTTTACTTTACAGGGTTTCCAGGAATGCTGACACTATTAAATTCAGTAACAGGGATGGCTATCTTGCTGTGACAATATCGTGGATTGTTTTTTCGCTACTTGGTACCTTGCCCTATCTTTTCAGCGGAACGATTCCATCGTTTATTAATGCATTTTTTGAATCAACATCAGGTTTTACAACTACAGGTTCATCTATACTGACAGATGTTGAGGCGCTTCCATACTCAATACTTTTCTGGCGGAGTCTGACACACTGGATTGGTGGTATTGGGATAATAGTACTTGTAATAATTATCCTGCCATCACTGAGGGTAACCGGATACCAGTTATTCAGTCTGGAGTCATCACTGCGTGAAAAGATCCATCCGAAAACCAAGGCAATAGGCTTCAGAATATTATTCATTTACCTGGGTCTGACTCTTGCAGAAACAATTTTATTAAGCCTTGGAGACATGAAACTCTTCGACAGCATTTGTCATTCATTCGGAACGATTGCAACGGGAGGTTTCTCAACCAAGAATACCAGTCTGATGTTGTATTCTCCATATACTCAATATGTTGTTATGATTTTCATGATGCTGGCAGGGACAAGCCAGGTTATCTACTATTACCTGATAAAATTTAACTTCAAAAAGGTAAAACAGAATGAAGAACTCTGGTTCTATCTGGTTGTTGCCATCGTTGCCGGTACACTGGCAACTCTGATTCTGCTTGTTAATTCCACAAGAACATTTGAGGAATCGTTCAGAGAGGGATTTTTCCAGGTTATTTCGATTATAACCTGTACAGGCTTTGCATCTGCAGATTATATAATATGGCCTATGGCCGGGGTTCTGCTTATTTTCCTCCTGATGTTTTCGGGAGGAAGCACAGGGTCAACCAGCGGTGGCATAAAAATTGCCAGGCATCTTATAGTTCTTAAAAACATAAAGAACGTCTTCATAAAACTGAATCATCCCAAGTCAGTCTCATTCGTAAAATTAAACGGAAAGAGTGTTACCGAGAGCACAAACATATCCATTTTATCATTCGTGGTACTATATATGTTTCTGTTTATCATTGGTACATTAATTATCATAATCACCGGCGTTGATCCTCTGACAGCTTCAAGTTCAGTGGCAACCTGTATGGCAGGTATCGGTCCCGGAATAGGTACTGTTGGACCAATGAGCAATTTTGCACACATGCCGGAAGTAAGCAAGGTTGTTCTCAGTCTTTTAATGATTATCGGAAGGCTTGAGATAATTACTGTCTTCACAATTTTCACTCGGACATTCTGGAAGATATAAAAAAGGCGGAAGGCGGTAGGCGGAAGGCGGAAGGTGTCAGTTGCCGCTAAGCAATTTTCTGGCTTCCTCCAGGCTTTCAGGAGTGCCTATGTCTTTCCAGTAGCCGTCATCATGTTTAAAAGTATAAATTTTGTGTTTTTCGGCAAGTTCAAGGTAAAGAGTCGTAAATGTATAAATCCCCTCTTGCATATAATTGAATATTTCCGGCTCCATAATATGCATGCTCGAAAATGCTATTTCTGTAAGCTCTGTATCCACTTTCCCGGCAAGTATTTGTTCTCCTGTAGAAACATTTCTCCATCCGCGTATCAGTCCTTTATTATCAATCAGGTAAAACCTATTTCCAGGCCTGTGCCTGACAGCAAGTGTGGCCAGTCCCTTATTCGCAAGATGAGTGACATAAAGTGCTGAAAGGTCAAGATCAGAAATTATATCGACGTTATATAGAAGAAATGGCTGCCTGTCAAAGAATCCCCTCGCTTTATATAATCCGCCACCATTTTCGAGAAGCAATTCCCTCTCATCTGAAACAGTAATCCTGAATCCCATTTTGTTAAGTCTTCTTATCTCATCTTCAACCAAATCAGCAAAATGATGAACATTTACTATGATATCATCGAAGCCATGCGATGTACATTTCTCAACGGCCAGTCTCAAAACACTTTTACCGTTAATCTCAACCAGGGCTTTTGGCACAGTCTGGGTTATTTCACCCATCCTGGTACCCAGTCCGGCAGCAAATATCATCGCTTTCATTGATTGTCCCAAATTTTCAAATTATTATACATCTTTACTTCGGGAATTGCCCTTACCGTTGCAAAAAGCTCATCGAGAGGAATAGGAATCTGGCTTGAATCAACGAGTTGTAAAAGTAATCCAACAGCCGGAATTATACTTCCGGTAAAAGTTGGTTTTTTTTCATACAAACCTCTGAATCCAAAGGCTCCCAACGCCTGCATTAGCCTGATCATACTAAAACCTGCATAGTATCCACGGTACTCATCCCTGCTCTGACCAGATACCAGGCAAAAATTATTTATGTGATAATCCAGAAGATCTTCGCGCGATTGCCGGGGAACATGTGCCTTTGCATCATATAAAAGAGATGCCACATCATACTGAGGAGCACCCTTTCTTCCTCCCTGGTAGTCAATGAACCACGGCTCCCCATCAACCAGCATTACATTAGCCGACTGAAAATCACGATAGAGAAAATATTCCTGACCGGTCTCAAGCAGAAAGTCTGCCAGCTTTTCAAAATCATGCTCCAGTCGTCCCTCATTAAAAGGAACAGTAAGTAATTTTAAAAACATATACTTGAAATAGTTCATGTCCCACATCATTGATTGCCTGTCAAAACTACGATGCGGATAGCACAGATCGAGGTTAAGCCCTTCCATGCCATCAATCTGAAAATTAATAAGCTTATCAAGTACCCTGCGGTAAATGGACTCAGTTTCCGTATCAAACTGATCTGGCGAATTCTTATCCTGAAGCCAGGTAAACAGGTTTGTATCACCCAGATCCTGTAAATAGTAAATATTCCTATCCGGCAGATAACCAAATACCTCCGGGACCGGAAGACCTTTTGTAATGAAGTGCTTCGTGAATCCAATAAATGCATTGTTTTCTTCCAGGTTGGAATTATAGGCTCCAATAACAGTCTTTGATCCGTCAAAAATCCTGAAATATTTTCGGTCAGAACCCGATTGAGGAAGAGGAACTGTTTCAATATCTGATTTCCCGAACAGATCCTTATATCCCCTGTCTACTATCTCTATCTCGCTCATTAATATGTGTGGTTGTCTTGCAAGTCGTGCAGGTTATGCAGGTCGTGCAGGTTTACAATTTATAATTTGCAACTTACTTCTCACTTCTCAATCCTTACTTCTACAGCCTGATAAATACTTTTTTCCTGTAAAGTATTAACGTTACTGACCAAACAAGCATCACCTGCAACACGGCAAACAACAGGCTGCCATTAAAATTACCGGCTACAGGTACGCATATCCTGGTATATATCCAATCATAAAGATTTACCGTGTTACCTCCTGAAGATACATTGACAATTAACATTATACTGGTCCATATACCGGCAAGAACATAGGCAAAAATTGCATTTGTGCCAAATACTCTGAAGAACGTACCCCATGACTGGAATTTAAAAAAATCGGCAACAAGGTAGATAACTGAAAGGACAATCATTCCAAGGCCAGCAGAATACAAAACATATGAACTTGTCCATAAGGGCTTATTAATAGGGAAAACCATGTTCCAGAGATATCCCAGTCCTGCAGAAGCAATACCAAATAATAAAAGTTTAATAACAGTTTGTCCGCTCGCAGAACTCTTGCCAATCATTCCCCCGATGAAATAACCAATAATGACCGTTCCGATAGCAGGTATAGTACTTAGTAATCCTTCCGGCTCAAATGGTATTCCGAAACCGGTATAAAGATGGTTCCTGCCAAGAATTGCAAGATCGGTTTTCAGAACAAAATTTCCATGAAGGCTGTAGGGATCCGAACCACCAAAAAATGCCAGCAATCCCCAGTAAAACAGCAGTATAAATGCTATTACAATCCAAAGATAATCTCTTCTGACTGACAGACAGATAATTGCACCCAGACCATATGCAAGCGCGATCCGCTGCAGGACACCCATTATTCTAACTTTGGAATAATCCATTCCAAAGAATGGAAATATATTAAGCAATACCCCAAGTGCGAAAATTGAAGCCATCCTTCTGAAAATTCTGAATAAGGAGCTTTCATTGAGCTCGTTGCCATATTTTTTCAGGGAATACCAGGTTGATATTCCAACAATAAACAGGAAAAAAGGAAATACCAGGTCAGTTGGAGTACATCCGTTCCATTTGGAATGTTCCAGTGGAGGGTAGACATAATTCCAGCTGCCCGGAGTATTTACTATTATCATGAATGCTAAAGTAATGCCTCTGAAGATATCAAGTGATACGAGACGTGTGCTGCTTTTTACCATTTAAGCTGCTATTATTGTTTTATAAAAATAATATGTTATTCCGGTCAAATGACGATTTACCTCCTACAATTTTCCTTTCTTCAGATATTTCATTGCCATTCTATCATCCGGATGTTTCGCAGAAAAGTCAGCCCAGTAAGCTGCGATAGTGCTTTTGATCTCTTTTCTAAGTATCCACAATCCCAAAAGATTAGGCACTGTCATTAGTGCGATTGTAATATAAGAAAGTGACCAGATAATAGTGGTGTCAGTGAATGAGGCAACAAAAAATGCAGCTACATAGATCAGCCTGTAATAAATCACAAATTTAGGACCTACAAGGTAGATAAGAGCCCTGTCTCCATAATATGACCATGATATTGCTGTGGAAAAAGCAAATAACAGGAGACCTATTGATACAATATATTGTCCCCAGTCACCCAGGATACTCTTTTTAAAGGCTTCGGTTGTAAGGGGGGCACTGTGAATCAGTGATTTGCCCGTTATGGTAATTGATGAGGAAGATGGCTGCCACTTTCCGTCCACAACTTTTATCGTACCGGTGAATGGTTCCTTTTTATCATAAAATACAAAATCCTCTGCAAGTGATCTGGATGAAATAAGAGATATCTGGTTAAGCATTTTTCCATCTGTAATTTCCAGTTCTCCATTGAAGAGGGGAATCTCTTTTCCCTTTCTTACAAAATCCATCACAATTTTTTTCTGTGCCGGGATATTCTCATCATATTGCTTGTTAAGAAAAATCATATCGGCAGTCTGAAACTGATTTTCAATTTTCTGGGTCCAAACACCGGAGGAGAGTATTACAAAGCCGGTAAGAGTACATATAATTATTGTGTCAATAAATGGTTCCAGTATGGCAACCATACCTTCTGACACCGGTTCCGGGGCACGGGCAGCAGCATGAGCTATCGGTGCTGAACCCTGTCCGGCTTCATTTGAAAAAAGTCCCCTGTTAACACCCCTGTTAATGGCAAATGAAACGGATGCACCGAGAAAACCTCCAACGGCTGCCGTTCCTGTAAAAACAGTGGAAAAGAGAGATATCACAGAGGGTATAATGTTCTGGTAATTCGTGAATATGACCAGCAGGGCTCCAAGGAAATAGAAGATTGCCATAGCCGGCACCAGTTTTTCTGTAACAGAGGCAATTCTCTTTATCCCTCCAATAATAATTAAGGCAAGCAGTACTGACAACACTGCTCCTGTTATAATATGATGTATTCCGAATGAAGCAAAGATAGAATTTGAAATGCTGTTTATCTGGGGCAGACTACCCGTTCCAAATGAAGAAAGTACAGTTGCAAAAGCGAAAAATGCCCCCATCACAGCACCAACCTTAATGACCTTACCGCTTTTCGTGGTGAACTTTATTCTTTTCTTCATATAGTACATCGGACCTCCGGAAACGGTTCCATCAGGAAGGATATCCCTGTATTTATGGGATATGGTCACTTCAACCATCTTGGTACACATGCCAATGGCAGCAGTAACCAGCATCCAGAAAAGTGCAGCTGGTCCTCCAAGATGTATTGCAAGGGCAACCCCGGCAATATTACCGGTACCGACTGTACCTGATAATGCCGTGGAAAGTGCCTGGAAATGAGACGTATCACCTACATCAAGATGATGATCATATTTCCCTTTTACAACATCAATGGCATGCCTGAAATACCTGAATTGGGGAAAACCCAGATAGATTGTAAAAAAGACCCCGGTTCCAAGAAGGAGAAATACAAACCAGGGATTCCCACCGATATAACCATCAAGCATTATAAGAAAATCATTGATTTTATGCATAATAAGGTATTAAAGAAAATATAGGTTAGTGTATGGTGACAAAAATAGCATTTTCAATATAAGATGAAAGAAATTATCATTTTATCCATGAGCTTTTTATAAACATTACCTGTTCAGGATATACTTGTCAGGACAATTCCGCAGCATTAAAAAATTTGTACATTTGGATTGATTATAAATTCAGCTTACCCGGATCATTCAATTAAAGTTATCAATGTCATGAAATTAAAGCGATATTTTTACTGTTCTTCAATATTCCTGTTCTCATTTTTACATCTTTCATTGCTGCATTCCCAGTCAACTGATCCGCCATTCCTGAAATACATTAATCACCCATGGGTTGATTCAGTGATGAATACTCTTACCCTGGATCAGCAGATAGCACAGTGTATCTGGGTCGCTGCATATTCAAACAGGGATATATCGCATGAAGTTGAAATAAGTGATATTATCAGAAAATATGATGTGGGGGGCATTGTTTTTTTCCAGGGTAACGCTGATAAGCAGGCTGAATTAACCAATTATTACCAGAGTATCTCGAAAGTTCCGTTAATCGTTGCCCTGGATGCTGAATGGGGAGTTGGGATGAGACTTTCCAATGTTGACAAATTTCCATACCAGATGACACTTGGAGCCATTCATAATGACTCCTTGATCTATAACTTCGGAAAAGCTGTCGCCATGCAATTCAAACGATTAGGTATGCAGGTCAATTTCGCTCCTGTGGCCGATGTCAATGTGAATGCACAAAACCCGGTCATCAATTTTCGATCCTTCGGGGAAAACAGGAATGAGGTGGCAAATAAATCCCTGATGTACATGAAGGGAATGCAGGACAATGGCATTTGTGCCACCGGGAAACACTTTCCCGGTCATGGTGACACCAATGTTGATTCTCATCTGGATCTTCCGGTGATTACCCATTCAAAAGCCAGGTTAGACAGTATTGAACTGTATCCATTCAGGAAACTTATTCAGGGAGGAATTGGAAGCATAATGGTTGCACATCTTAATCTCCCCTCTCTCGACACAGCATCCGGGCTTCCATCTACGCTCTCTCCTTTAATTGTTAGCGGTCTCCTGAAAAATGAACTTCAGTTCAAGGGTATAGTAGTTACTGATGCCATGAATATGCATGGGGTCACAAAATATTTTAAGACAGGTGAAGCTGATGCAAAAGCCCTTGAAGCAGGAAATGATGTGGCTGAATTTGTAACCGATGTGGAATCAACGATCAGGGAAACAAAGAATTATATTGACTCAAAAAAACTAACTACTGCTGATATTGCCCTAAAATGCAGAAAAATTCTTGCTCTCAAATATTGGTCGGGCCTTAATAACAGGACGCCTGTTGAACTGAATAATATTGAGCAGGACCTAAACACAGGATATGATAAAGCATTGATACAGGACCTGTATGCCAGTGCTTTGACTGTCCTGAATAATATACTCGATATAATTCCAGTGATGGGTCTGGAGAACATAAGGATAGCAACAGTTGCTGTTGACAGAAATGAGATGACCTTATTTCAAAAGAAAATTGATGATTATCATCCGGCTGACCATTATTACCTGGATCCATCCGATACAACAGCATGCAGAACTCTTTTAGATAAGCTCCATGATTATGATCTTGTCATAGCAGGAATATACGGTATGGATCAGCGACCGGATAAGGGATTTGGTATAAACCCGGGTCTGCAGGCATTTTTAAATAATCTTTTTAAAAAGAACAGGGCTATCATTACCTGGTTCGGAAATCCCTATGCTATTGATAAGGTAAAAGCCCTCAGTGATGCTGACGGACTTGTCCTTGCTTACCAGGAAAATGATTTTACCGAGGACCTGTCAGCCCAGCTTATCTTCGGTGGCATAGGGGCGCAAGGGACATTGCCTGTGACTATTAACAATAAATGGCCGTTCAATTTCGGATTATCCACACCGGGCAATCTTAGACTCAGGTACGGATACCCGGAAAACGCCGGTTTATCATCATACCTGCTCAACAGCAGGATTGACTCAATTGTAAAATCAGGACTTGATTCAATGGCCTACCCGGGATGTGAAGTAATTGCTGCCAGAAACGGGATTGTTGTCTTTCACAAAACCTACGGTTATCATACCTACGATGACAGGATAGCCGTGGAGCCAAAGGACCTGTATGATCTGGCATCTGTAACAAAGGTATCTTCAACACTTGCTGGTCTGATGCTACTGGATTCCGAAGGCAGGTTTTCGCCCGATGAGACTTTAGGATATTACCTTCCATATTTCAGAAGATCAAATAAAGGCGATATCGTGATGCGTGATTTTCTGGCACACCAGGCAGGGCTGACTCCTTTCATCCCTTTCTGGAAGGAAACCCTTAAAAAGGACGGCGAATATAAAAGAAGGGTATTTAACTGCAAGCAAACCAGAAGATACGCGCTTGAGGTTGCACAAGGCTTGTATATTAACAAGAATTACAGGAAAAAGATGTTTTCTGAAATCAGAAAGAGTGCCCTTGGTGATAAAAAATATGTCTATTCTGATCTCACATTTATCATAGCTCCGGAGATTATTGATAGGCTTACAGGTGAGAAATGGAATGACTTTGTAACAGATAGTATTTACAGGAAGATAGGCGCTTATGACATGACCTTCAATCCCTATCTTAGGTATAAGCAGGACAGGATAGTCCCTACAGAATATGATTCACTGTTCAGAAAACAGCAATTAATTGGTACAGTGCATGATGAAGGGGCCGCCATGCTTGGAGGTATTTCAGGACATGCCGGATTATTTGCTACTGCCAATGATCTTTTAAAACTGATGGAACTATATCGCAGGATGGGTAACTATGGTGGCAAACAGATTATAAACAAGGCTGTGCTTAAGGAGTACAGCACTGTACAATTCCCGGGAAATGACAATCGCAGGGGGCTGGGATTTGATAAGCCCCTGTTAAATAATTCCCAGCTTACACGGGAGGAAGCTTATCCGGCGAAAAGTGCTTCATCCTGTAGTTTCGGGCATTCAGGATATACCGGCACATTTGTCTGGGTAGATCCCGAATATGGAATATCCTATGTTTTTCTTTGTAACAGAGTTTATCCTACTAGGTATAACAGTCGCCTTTATAACATGAATATAAGGTCAAATATCCTGCAGGCAATATACGATTCAATATTAAAATAAAAAACCAGGATGAATTTTCAACCTGGTTTTAAGTGCCCAGAACAAGACTCGAACTTGCACACCGTTGCCGGCACCAGCCCCTCAAGCTGGCGTGTCTACCAATTTCACCATCTGGGCGGAATAGCTCAGGGCTCAGGGCTCAGGGCTCAGGGCTCAGGGCTCAGGTTTCTTGACCTGCGCTCTGCGCTCTGTGCTCTGCGCATTACGTTCCTTGTGCCCAGAACAGGACTCGAACCTGCACATCATTGCTGACACTAGTCCCTGAAACTAGCGCGTCTACCAATTTCGCCATCTGGGCAATATAAGATAGCGCGTGCAAAAATAAAAATAAAAATGAAATTAAAGAAAAAAGAATTAAAAAGGTTGTTAGTTCTCACCTTCCACTGTTTAGAAGCCTCACATGATTTTTTTCTTCAAAATACCTGAAGTAATAATAGAGTTTATAATTCAAATCTAAACCATAATCAATTGAAGGATTATAGTTTATATAGGATTCATAAAACCCGTTATTATTAAAGCTCATGTATCTGTAGTTCCATTCAGTAACATAAAAACGATTTTTCTGTTCGTAATAATCCTTAGAGTAATAATTTTCAGGCTTTTGTGTCGCAAGCCAGGTTTCAAAACCGGGATCTGATACAATTAATCTGTACTCCAGGCTATCTACAGAAATCGTGTCACTCTTAACCTTGTTTTGCTCACCTTTCTTCTGACTTAATCCATCAATCTGAATCAGAAAAAGAAGAGCCAGCATGATAAAAACAGATTTCTTCATTTTATATCGTTTTAATTAAAACTATCTTCTGTTTTAACTGTTAACAAAAAATATACCAATTAAATGTTCCGTATTGATTAAAAGTATATTTTTGCCTCCTGATTTATAAATTAATGAACAATATATATAAGTTATTGTTGTGTTTCTCCCATTATTTCTACAGGTCTGCCTAATCCATTTGTAAAAATTCCGGATAAAAGAAGATTGACGGTCCTGCAGGAAGATGCAGGTTTTTTTGTAAATAATTACTAAGGTATGAAAATTATGAAGTTTGGAGGTACATCAGTGGGAAATCCTGACAGGATGCGGGCACTGGTACCTTTAATAAACAATGACGAAAAAAAAATAGTAGTATTGTCGGCAATGGCAGGCACCACAAACAGTCTGTTGGATATAGCTAACCTTTTATATGCTGATAATATTAATGAAGCGTCTTCCAAAAATGAGGACCTGAGAGATAAATATCACAAGGTGGTTGAAGAGCTTTTTTCAACCGTTACTTTTAAGAAAGCAGGACATGAACTTATTGATTCTCACTTTGAATATATAAGAACATTTACCCTCAGGGTGTTTACCAAGCTCCAGGAAAAAGCTATTCTGGCGCAGGGAGAGCTTATCTCAACATCATTGGTACATCTCCTGCTTCAGGAATTGGGAATCAGGTCAGTTCTTCTGCCAGCACTTAGTTTCATGCGGATTGATAAGGATGGGGAACCTGATTCATACTACATAGAGGAGAACCTGGGAAGAGAGCTGAAAAACCATGTTTCGGAGCATATAATAATCACCCAGGGGTTTATCTGCAGAAATGCCTACGGAGAAATAGATAACCTGAAACGTGGGGGAAGTGATTTTACCGCGTCTATAATCGGAGCAGCAGTAAACGCTTCTGAGATCCAGATATGGACTGACATTAATGGTTTTCATAATAATGACCCGAGATATGTTGAAAATACAAGCGTAATAAGGGAATTATCTTTTGATGAAGCAGCTGAACTAGCCTATTTCGGAGCCAAAATACTTCATCCGTCAAGTGTCAAACCAGCCCGTGAAAAAAACATACCGGTAAGGCTTAAAAACACTATGGACCCGGAAGATATCGGCACTCTTATTACATCTTTATCAGTTCTGCAGGATTATAAGGCTGTGGCAGCAAAGGACGGAATATCAGTATTAAGGATAAGATCTACAAGAATGCTCATGGCCTATGGGTTTCTTCGAAAAGTATTTGAGATATTTGAGGCTTACAGGACTCCTATTGATATGATAACAACGTCGGAAGTGGCTGTATCAATAACAATTGATAATCCGGAATTTATTAACCAGATAGCTAAAGACTTACGAGAGCTTGGCACTGTGGAAGTTGAAGAGAACCAGACAATTATATGTATTGTCGGAGACTTCCGTACGGAGCGTACAGGCTCTGCTCCGGAGATATTTGAAGCACTTAATACCATACCTCTTAAAATGATATCATATGGAGGAAGTCCCAACAGTCTTTCATTGTTGATCGATACATCTAAAAAAACTGAAGCTTTAAGATTACTCAGCAAACATCTTTTTAATTAAGAAAAATGATCACTAACATAATAACAGAGAAATTCAGGGATATAGAAACACCCTTTTATTACTATGATCTTGATGTTTTAAGGTCTACTCTTAATATTGTAAAAAAAGAATCTGAACTCTCAGGTTATAAAGTTCATTATGCTGTTAAGGCAAACTCGAATCCAAGACTACTGAAAATTATTGCCTCATATGGTCTTGGAGCAGATTGCGTAAGCTGGAACGAAATAGCCTGTGCATTAGAGGCGGGTTTTAATCCCTCGGAAATTGTTTTTGCAGGTGTGGGAAAAACCGATAAAGATATTAAGGCTGCACTTAATGCAAATATCTTTTGTTTCAATTGTGAGTCAATACCTGAAATGGAAGTTATTGACCTGCTTGCATCTGACCAGAATAAAACTGCCAGAATAGCCTTGAGGATCAATCCCTATATTGAAGCTCATACTCACAAATACATTACCACAGGTATTGAGGAGAGCAAATTCGGTATCAATACCTGGGAGCTTGACGAGGTGATGAAAAAACTATCAGGCCTGAAGAATCTCAATCTTATTGGAATCCATTTTCACATAGGTTCCCAGATTACTCTCATGTCGGTGTTTAAAAGCCTTTGCACAAGAATAAACGAATTACAGGACTGGTTTGCTGACAGGAATGTGGATTTAAAGTTCATAAATGTCGGAGGAGGACTCGGGATTGATTATGAGGACCCTGAGAAATATCCATTCTTCCCTGAATACTTCTCTCTTCTGAATGAATTCCTTGACCTGCGTCAGGGCCAGGAACTTCATCTTGAACCAGGTCGTTCAATTATTGGTCAGTGCGGAAGCCTGATATCAAAAGTACTATATATCAAAAACGGAAGCAACACACTCTTTGCAATAATTGATGCAGGGATGACAGATCTTATACGGCCGGCATTATACCAGGCTCATCATAAGATTGAGAACCTCACATCGTCGGGAAATAGCTACAGGTATAATGTTGTCGGACCTGTATGCGAGTCGTCCGATATTTTTGGCAAGTTCATCGAGTTGCCTGAAACATCCCGGGGTGATATAATAGCTATCAGATCTGCCGGAGCATACGGAGAAGTAATGGCTTCAAGGTATAACATGAGAGACCTGCCCAAAGCAGTTTTTTCAGATGAGATCTGAGTTATTCCCTGGGAGTGCTGTTTCTTATCTTACTGTGCTTCACACTATAAGTGAAATAGATAGCGAAACCGATAGCCATCCAGATGATAAGCCTTAACCACGTATCGAGCGGTAATGATGCCATCTGAATGAAGCATATGGCTGCTCCCAATATAGGTACCATTGGAACCCATGGCGTCTTAAAAGGTCTTTCAATATCCGGTTTGGATTTCCTCAGAACCAGTATGCTTATACAAACTATTATAAAAGCAAGAAGAGTGCCTATTGAAACCAGCTCTCCCAAAATGCTTATAGGCAGTATACCTGCAATTATCATAGCCACCGACCCTGTAATAATTGTACTTATGTATGGAGTTTGAAATTTCGGATGAACTTTTGAAAACACCGGAGGTAACAATCCATCTTTTGACATGGAATAGAAAATCCGGGGCTGACCAAGAAGCATGACCAGAATTACAGAACTCAGGCCCGCTATTGCTGCAATTTTGACGATCGGCCGCAGCCAGAACATCCCCTTGCCCATTGCATCGACACCAACAGCCACGGGATCAGCAACATTCAAAGTGGTATAGCTGACGATCCCTGTTAACACAATAGCAACGAGTATATAAAGTACAGTTGAAATTCCAAGAGAACCAAGGATTCCAACCGGCATATCGCGCTGAGGATTTTTTGCCTCCTGTGCTGCAGTTGACACAGCATCAAATCCGATATATGCAAAGAATATTACTCCTGCTCCCCTGAAAATACCACTTATACCATATTTGCCAAATTCATGTGAATAGGCCTTCAGCCATCCCCAGAATGAACCATATTGCGATATTGGTGCAGACTCAACTTTATTGGCAGGTATGAAAGGATGCCAGTTTGCTGACTTGACAAACATGAATCCAAGAGCCACAAACACGATAATAACTGATACTTTGGTTATTACCATTACGTTGTTAAAATTGGCAGATTCTTTAATACCTATAACCAGGAGTGTTGTAAGCAGGGCTACGATAAACATAGCCGGTATATTCAGAATACATGTTACATGTGCCAATGAATCAACCTGGATGCCAGATGATGTAAGAGTATTCGCAAAAGCCTCAGTTAATGGTTTCCATCCCATATCGGGAACATTAACAAGTACCGTGCCTACAGCTCCTGTATACTGAGCAGGGATGAATATATTAAGATCTTTCAGGAAACTTACCACATATCCTGACCAGCCTACTGCAACTGTTGAGGCGGCAAACAGGTACTCCAGAATCAAATCCCATCCTATTATCCATGCAAGAAATTCACCCAGGGTTGCATAGGAATATGTATAGGCGCTCCCGGCAATGGGAATCATTGATGCAAACTCAGCATAACACAGTCCGGCAAAACCGCATGCCAAACCCGAGACAATAAATGAGAGAACAATAGCCGGACCAGCATACATAGCCGCTGCCTGACCAGATAATACAAAAATACCAGCACCAATAATTGCTCCGATACCTAATGTTGTCAGATTCAGTGCTGTCAGAGATCTTTTTAAACCACCTGAATCCTTTGATTCACTGAATAGCTGAGGCAGTGGTTTCGTGAGAAAAAGCCGGCTTTTTGACATTTGATTTGTTTGAATGTTTGAAAATAATAATTACCTACTACAAACGTAACTTTTTTTTCAAAATAAAATATAACCTGTAATTTAAAAATCAGTATCAGAATGAATTCTTTTATTATGTTTTTTTAACATTAAAAATCTACATTTGAAAACAAAAATTAAACCATATATCATGAGAAAGTATTTATTATTATTAATCTCATTGGGAATTCTTTCATGTTCTCATGTTAAGAATAATCAGTTATCTTCCGAAATTAAGGCATGGGAGCCAGATATTCAAAAATTTTTGATCCTCACCAATGCAGGGCTATTGTAATATTTGTCGCCAATGACATTGCCGGTACCAAAGAAGATAAAACCCCCGATGAGGTAGCCCGGCTATGCCGGAAGGTCATTGAAATTATTCGTGTTAAACACCCCGATACCCCTGTATTCTGGATAGCTACCACACCAACGCCTTCAAGGTGGGAAGTCTGGCCGGAGATCAGTAAAGCGAATGAAATGATAAAAGCAGTGTGTGAGGGACAAAAAAACACATACTTCATAACAACAGCGTTTGCTTTTATCAATGATAAAGGTCAGCCGGCACGTGAATTATTCCGTGACGACAGTCTTCACCTTAATGATAAAGGCTATGTTGTATGGACCAAAATTATTAGACAGGAACTGGACAGTGTACTGGTAAATTAAGACAATTATCTTGCCCTGCGATTATATAGTTCCTGCCAGTTTTCCGTACCTGGGAGCAGTGGTGTCAGGTTTTTATCAGTAGCTTTCCGTTCCAGCTTCTTAATAATCAAAGGCCGTTCTCCCCTGGCAACGCCTTTACCATGAACAGCAACATCGACATATGCTATAAAGAAATTTATCTGGTGAGGCAATATTTCAGGAGTACGTATAAAACCGACATCTTCATTACGAAGGGTGTAATTATCATGATTAGCTTCCAAAACATCAACATAATAGACATAAGGATCAAGCCCTGCAAAAACCACTATGCCGTTTTCATCGGTATAACCACCAATTGACAGGTTAGTCTGAGCATCCCAATCAGTAAGGGTCGGATAAAGGTAAACACTGGCATCAGGGACAACATATTCCTGGTAGTATTCCAGAACCTCAATCTCCAGAAGTGTCGGCACCATAATAGTAAGGTCGAGAGATGCATCAGCTGTAACTCCGCTTTTTGACCTGGCTGTCAGCTGAACCGTAACAGGACCCGTTGAATTAAAAATATGGCTTGGAGATCTTTCATTTGAAATATAACCATCGCCAAAATCCCATTCAAAACTATTGGCATTTTGGGAATCGTTGTAAAAAACAACCGTCTGTCCGACTTCCGGTTCGGAGGTATCTGTATAAAAATGGGCAGAGGGAGTTTTCTCGCACGATAGGAGTATCAACGGTAAAATCATTAAAATATAAACTATTCTTTTCATATTACAGGTTTTAAAATTTAAAAATCAGCTACCAAATAACGTGCCATTTTTTTTAAAAGTCTTGTTTCACAATAAAAAGCTGCACCAAAGACTCCTTTTTCTGATCTGCAAAATTAAAAAATATATTTATCTTTGCACTCCAATAAAAAGAAGGGTTCAGAATGATAAAGATAACTTTTCCTGACGGAACTGCAAGAGAATATAAAAAAGGTATCAACAGCCTTGAAATAGCAGAACAGATCAGTCCGCGACTTGCCAAAGAAGTCTATTCAGCAACAGTCAATGGTGAGGTATGGGACCTGACCAGACCAATTGATACCGATGCAACCATTAAGCTGCATAAATGGGAAGATGAAGAAGGGAAACATGCATTCTGGCATTCATCAGCGCACCTGATGGCTGAAGCACTGGAATCCCTCTATCCTGGAATTAAATTTGGTATTGGTCCTGCTATTGAGAACGGTTTTTACTATGATGTGGATCCAGGTGATGGAAGGGTTATTACCGAGGCTGACCTGGTTACCATTGAAAACAGGATGAAGGAACTGGCTGCTGAAAATCTGAAATACACAAGACGACAGGTAAGTAAAAAAGAAGCACTTGATATCTTCTCAAAAAAAGGAGATGAATATAAGACTGAACTGATCAATGAACTTGAAGACGGGACAATAACTTTATACACACAGGGTAATTTTACCGATCTCTGTAAAGGTCCTCATTTGCCATCCACTGAGCCTTTGAAAGCAATTAAACTATTAAGTGTAGCCGGAGCCTACTGGCGCGGAAACGAGAACCGCAAAATGCTGACAAGGATTTATGGAATAACATATCCGAAACAGAAGCTTCTCGATGAATATCTTGTCTTTCTCGAAGAGGCAAAAAGAAGAGACCATAGAAGGATTGGAAAAGAGCTGGAATTATTTACCTTCTCACCAAAGGTAGGTATGGGACTTCCCCTATGGCTTCCTAAAGGATCGGACATAAGGCAGAATCTTATTACTTTCCTTACAAAGGAATTGAGGAAAAGAGGATATAAGATTGTTACTACACCACATATCGGTAATGTAAATCTTTACAAAACTTCCGGCCATTTTGAAAAATACGGCGCCGATTCGTTTCAACCTATATCAACTCCCCAGGAGGGTGAGCAGTTTATGCTAAAACCAATGAACTGTCCTCACCACTGTGAAATATACAATGCCACTCCCCACTCCTATAAGGATCTGCCGTTAAGGATGGCTGAATTCGGAACTGTTTACAGATATGAACAGAGCGGCGAACTGCATGGTCTCACAAGGGTCAGAAGTTTCACTCAGGATGATGCCCATCACTTCTGCAGGCACGACCAGCTAATGGATGAGTTTAAAAGCATTATTGATCTGATATTGTATATTTTCAAGATCCTTAATTTCAACGATTTCACAGCACAGATCTCTTTACGCGATCCTGAAAATAAACAAAAATATATCGGATCGGATGAAAACTGGGAAAGAGCCGAAAAGGATATTATTGAAGCCGCTGCTGAAAAAAACCTTGAGACAACCATTGTAAAAGGAGAAGCTGCTTTTTATGGCCCTAAGCTCGATTTTATGGTTAAGGATGCAATCGGAAGAAAATGGCAGCTGGGTACAATCCAGGTGGATTACAACCTGCCTGAAAGGTTTGATCTTACCTATAACGGAAGTGATAACCAGAAGCACAGGCCTGTAATGATACACCGTACTATTTTCGGATCGATGGAACGGTTTGTTGCAGTTCTTATTGAAAATACAGCCGGAAAATTCCCATTATGGCTAGCGCCCGAAAAAGCGGTCATTTTGCCAATAAGCGAAAAATTCAATGATTATGCCGGAAAAGTTTTGGAAATTCTAAATAATTCCGATATTTGCACACTGATTGATGAAAGAAGTGAGAAGATAGGTAAAAAGATCAGGGATAATGAATTAAAGAGGATTCCCTACCTTCTTATAATAGGGGAAAAAGAGGTGGAAAATGAAACAATTGCGGTCAGGAAGCAGGGCGAAGGTGATAAAGGGAGTATGAAAATTGAAGAATTTGTTGATTTTATTAACTCCGAGATTAAAAAAGAAATTACTGTTTAGGCACAATAGGTAAATTTTAGTATTAACAAAAGTAAAGGAGGAAAGAACTATAGCTTTACCAATTAGGCGAAGTCCGGCAAGGGTTACCCAGCCGGCTCACAAAATTAACCACAGGATTACTGCGAAAGTGGTCAGAGTTGTCGGTGAAGAAATAGAGGCAGATGTTATGAGTATACAGGATGCTCTTAAGCTGGCAGATAATCTGGAACTTGACCTCGTTGAAATTTCTCCCAGTGCAGATCCCCCTGTTTGTAGAATTGTTGATTATCAGAAATTTCTTTATCAACAAAAGAAAAAGCAAAAAGAGATAAAGGCCAAAACTACTAAAGTTGTTGTTAAGGAGATAAGGTTCGGCCCGAACACGGATGACCATGATTATAATTTTAAGCTCAGGCATGCAATGAAGTTCCTTGAAGAGGGAGCAAAAGTGAGGGCTTATGTGTTCTTTAAAGGAAGATCAATTTTATTCAAGGAACAGGGAGAAGTATTGCTCCTTCGTTTTGCCAACGACCTTGAAGAATACGGTAAAGTAGAACAGCTTCCACGACTTGAAGGCAAGAGAATGATAGTATCATTTTCGCCTAAAAAGAAAAAATAGTTTTTAAATATATCTGAAACAGAAAAATGCCAAAAATGAAGACGAATCCGGGTGCAAAGAAAAGATTTTCTCTCACCGGAACAGGAAAAATCAAGCGGAAACATGCATTTAAAAGCCATATCCTGACTAAAAAATCTACAAAGCGTAAGAGAAATCTTACCTATGCAGGTCAGGTTCATAAAACAGATCTTAAGAATGTTAAGTTGTTGCTGGCAAGCAAATAATTGTACACCCAGATTAAAGTAATTATAGTATAAACAGATTGTTCAGCAGATAAGTGTCTTAAATCAGGCCGCTGACATTCAAAAAAAATGAATTATGCCAAGATCAGTAAATTCAGTTGCTTCACGTGCCAGGAGAAAGAAGGTACTTAAGCAGACCAAAGGAAACTTTGGATCAAGAAGGAATGTTATTACAGTTGCAAAGAATACCCTCGATAAAGGATTAGGGTATGCTTACCGCGACAGAAAAAGGAAAAAAGGCCAGTTCAGGGCTTTATGGATCCAGAGGATCAATGCAGGTGTTCGTCAGTACGACATGAGCTATTCAGAATTTATAGGGAAACTTGATAAAAAAGGTATCACTCTTAACAGGAAAACCCTTGCCGACCTCGCAATGAATCACCCGGAAGCTTTTAAAGCTATCGTGGATAAGGTGAAATAAGAAAAAAACAATTACCTGGCCTTCTTGAACATCCGGCTCCACCTTATCCTGTTCAGTCCAGTGGCTTCTTTATCGAGCGATAACCATATGAATTTTGGTTTTCCTACAATATGATCTTCAGGAACAAAACCCCAATACCTTGAATCAGCCGAATTATGCCGGTTATCTCCCATCATCCAGTAATAATTCATTTTGAAGGTATAACTGTCAGAGGGAACATTATTGATGTAGATTGTTTTCCCGTCAACTCTGAGGTCATTTTTCTCATAAACATCAATTATCCTCTCATATAAACAAAGGTTTCCGGTATCAAGTTTTACTGTTGCGCCTTTGACCGGTATCCAGATAGGTCCAAAATTATCCTCATTCCATGCCAGAACCGGACTATAAGGAAAAATCTGGGGAGCAAATTCACCGGGTTGTGAATAAAAAGGAACAACATCCGTCACATTGGTGAATTTCGACAACGCTTCAGCATTTGATTTTGTAAGTGGCAAAAGATATGCTGAGCCGGAGATCATTGTTTGATCGGACCTGTTAATGTTCAATCGTTCAAATGCTTTCGGATTAATGGTAGTTCCATTTGTTCCTACTACATATGTCGTCTGCTGTGTACCATTGTCAGGGACAATTTTCCCGTTAACATAGAGGACTCCTCCCTTTATAGTAACAGTATCACCTGGGATTCCAATACATCTTTTTACATAATTATCTCTCCTGTCGACAGGTCTGTATATTATTGTGTACTTGTCATATACCTCTTTCCGCGCTTTCTGATTATAATAACTGTCAGGCTTAAGTGATACACCGCTGTAGCTATCTCTCATCTTCAGATCGCTGGCAGCCCTCCTGACTATCTCATAATAACTTGTAGTCTGTTCCTCCACAACTACAGTATCACCTGCAGGAAAGTTAAAGACAATCGGATCATTATTCTTAACCTTTCCAAGACCTACCAGACGCTTATAAGGCCATTTAATAAGATTTGACCATGACCTCCCCTTTGTCAGAGGCATTGTATTCTGTGTGAACGGAAAAGCTATTGGAGTATTTGGCATACGTGGACCATATGCCAGTTTGCTTACAAAAAGATGATCGCCTACAAGCAATGATTTCTCCATCGAAGGAGTTGGTATACGATAATTCTGAAAAAGGAATATATTTATAAGTGATACGGCTATAACGGCAAAAATCAAAGCATCAATCCATTCAATCAATGCGCTGTTTTTGCCATTCCGTTTCTTCCAGAAGGTCCAGTTAACTTTTTCGGTTATATACATATCATAAATGATGCCCAGACCCAGCAGCAACCAGTAATTGCCAATCCAGATAACGACCAGGATATAAAAAATTGCAGCAATTGCAAACCTTATGTTCTTTTTCGAAAAGAGTTCTGTCATGATGCCATATTATATTAAGAATCGGTAAA
>Ga0315542_1000666_pt1 | contig 21840 bp, 18 predicted proteins | sample SalMarSW160120MG_FD_202541 | JGI IMG/M metagenome (GOLD analysis project Ga0315542, IMG submission 202541) | Salt marsh sediment microbial communities from the Plum Island Ecosystem LTER, Massachusetts, United States - Salt Marsh Sediment SW1601-20 ... | reverse complement strand
AAGTACTTTACCTGTGCAGCAATCCTCTATTGTCCGGTACCATACCCCCAGAAATCGGCAACTTGGTGAATTTACAGAAGCTCGTTCTTGAAGAGGATCAATTGTCGGGAACCATACCTGCAGAGATCGGCAACTTGGTAAATTTGCAGTTTCTCTACTTGTACAGTAACAAGCTTTCAGGATCGATTCCGTCGGAGATTGGTAACCTGGAAAATCTGGCCATTATCGATTTGCATGGGAACCAATTGTCGGGGCCTATCCCACCTGAGATCAGCAACCTGGAGAATCTGTTCGATATCGAATTGCATGAGAACCAATTGTCGGGGCCCATCCCACCTGAGATCAGCAACCTTACAAATTTACTTTACCTATATCTGAATAATAATAAGTTGTCAGATCCAATTCCGTCAGAATTAAGCAACTTGAGTGATTCCTTAGTTCTCCACCTTGATGGGAACCCGAATCTGGTGTGCTGGGAAACACAGGAAGCTCTGGATTGGGCTTTGGCTTTATATGAGTATACCGGGCCTGAGCAAGTATGTCCAAGCAATTAAGAATCCATCTGAAAAAATACTCTGTCAGGTAAGAAAACCGAACCTTTTAGCCCCGATCCCTTTATCCACCAAGGAATTTCGGACAGTTAAGTTAGAATCCATATCCAGGCGATGCGGGTAGGGAGTAAGTACAGCGATGAGCGAATCCGACAATACCGGCATTAGCAAGAGGAGGAATCTTCCAAATGAAAAAGGGACGCATGGAGGCTTTCAGCGATGGCGTGATGGCGATCATCATCACCATCATGGTGCTGGAACTGACCGCGCCTGAGGGCGCCGACCCGGCCGCGCTACGCCCCTTGATCCCCACTTTTATCAGTTACGCCCTCAGCTTCATCTTCATCAGCATCTACTGGAACAACCACCATCACCTGCTCCAGGCCGTCGAGCACGTGGATGGACGCGTTCTGTGGGCCAATCTGCACCTGCTGTTCTGGCTGTCGTTCGTTCCTTTTGGCACCGCCTGGATGGGCAAAAACAATTTTGCCTCCTGGCCAGTGGCGTTGTATGGCGCCATATTGCTCCTGGCCGCGATCGCGTATTTCATCCTGTCGCGCGCCTTGATCGCCCTGCACGGGCAAGATTCCGTGCTGGCGACCGCAGTGGGCCGGGATTTTAAAGGCAAGATCTCGCCGGTGATCTATGCTATCGCCATCCCGCTGGCTTTCGTGAGTGCCTGGCTGGCTTATGGGTTATACGTCTTCGTGGCGGTGATGTGGCTGATCCCTGACCGGCGCATCGAGAAGACCCTGGCGCCCTGAATCATTTCCCTGTATCAACATAATTGGTAATAAAACGGAAAGATTCGGTAATCTTTCGGTAAAGATTCGCTTCAGATTTAATGCTATGCTGAAGTAAAGAGTGCCAATCAAGGCCTATCGTCAAGGATAATGGCTGGCGCGTGCGTAGTTCACGGCATACAGCCGATCCTGGATCATTTTTCAGCATTGAGGAGGCGTATCATGGCTACGAGATTGTCATGGCTGTTGTCATCTGTAATGAGCGCGTTGTCAGCGTTGGGTATTCTCCTGGTTGGGGTGCCGAAAGCCGCCGCCAGCAGTTCGAACCAGGTGGTTGCGCTCCAACGATCCGAGCTCACCACAACCATCACTGCCAGCTATCAGACCACCCTGCCGCTCATCTATGGTTGGGTCTCCCCGGAGACTGCCCTGATGTTCCTGTATCGATCGACAAGAGGGGATTATTGGACCAATAACTCAGGGTGGAATACCAGCGACCCTTACTGCAGTTGGTACGGCATCACCTGTGACAGTGCCGATCACATCACAGGTATTTCTTTGAGTAATAACGATCTTTGGGGCAGCATCCCGCCTGAGATCGGTGGTATGCTGGATTTGCAATCCCTCGATCTTTCCGAGAACCAGTTAAGCGCTCCCATCCCGCCGACAATCAGCAATTTGGTGAATTTGCAATCCCTCGACCTATCCAAGAACCAGCTTACGGGTGCCATCCCTCCGTTGATCGGTCAGATGCAGAATCTGCAATTCCTCAACCTGGCCGAGAACCAGTTGTCAGGGTCCATTCCAATGGAGATCGGCAACCTGACCAACTTGCAGCAAATCAATCTATACAGAAACCAATTATCAGGCCCTATCCCGGCGGGAATCGGCAATCTGAAAGATTTACAACTGCTTAATCTGGCAGGGACCCAACTGTCGGGATCCATTCCACCGGAAATTGGGGGGCTGACGAGTTTACAGGTACTCGAAATAGGAAGCCTTACCCTGACAGGATCAATCCCGCCGGAGATCGGCAAGTTGGTCAATTTGCAGACGCTAGCTTTGGGAAACCAGCTCTCAGGCCCTATCCCGGCCGAGATCGGCAACCTGGTCAATTTACAATCGCTCGATCTTTCCACAAACCAACTGACAGGCTCTATCCCGCCAGAGATCGGCAACCTGGTGAAGCTGACATCGCTCGATCTTTCCACAAACCAACTGGCAGGCCCCATCCCGGCTGAGATCGGCAAGCTGGTCAATTTAACATTACTTGACCTTTTTCAGAATGCTCTGACTTCGGTCCCGCCAGAGGTTGGCGATCTGACCGGCTTACAGCGGCTTAGCATCTCTTACAACCAAATATCATCCATCCCTCCAGAGATTGGTAGTCTGGTGAATTTACAGTTCCTTGGTTTTGAACACAACCAACTCACTTCAATCCCAGCAGAGATCGGCTATCTGGTCAATTTGTACGGGATCGACTTTTCCGAAAATCAACTGTCTTCCATTCCTGCGGAAATAGGCAACCTGGTGAATTTACAGAGTATGGCATTTTATAATAACCAATTGTCATCGATCCCGCCTCAGATCGGCAATCTGGTGAATTTACAGTCATTAAGTCTAGACGGGAACCAACTATCTTCCATCCCGGCCGAGATCGGCAGCCTGGTGAATTTGCAGTTTCTCGATCTAGCTTACAACCAACTGACAGGCTCTATCCCGCCAGAGATTGGTAACCTGGTCAACTTGCAATCGATGATGCTAGACAGTAATCAACTATCAGGCGTTATCCCAGCGGAGATTGGTAACTTGATCAAATTGGTGACGCTTGGCCTTTCTAACAACAAGTTTTCAGGCTCCATTCCGCCAGGAATTGGTAGCCTGGCTGATTTACAGTATCTCGATTTGTCTTACAATCAATTATCTGGCTCTATTCCGCCAGGAATTGGCAGTCTGGCTGATTTAAAGTCTCTCGATTTGTCTTACAATCAATTATCTGGCTCCATTCCACCTGAACTCGGCTATCTTAGTAACCTTTGGTACCTTGCGCTAAACAATAACCGGCTGTCTGGTGCGATCCCTGATGATTTGACCAATTTATGGTCCCTGTTTAATCTTCACCTTGACGGAAACCCAAACCTGACATGCTGGGAGTCAGAAATGGGTCTGTATTGGGCTTTGTACCTACTCGTGTATGTTGGACCCACCCGCGCATGTTAGGCTGGCAGGTATATAGACAAGATCCTGTCATTAATTTCTTTATAACAGGGAGGCGTATCATGCTCGCGAGATTATCTCGGCTGATATCATCCGTGATGGCTATCTGGTTAGCAACATTTCTTACCATCGTTCCGGTGGATGTAGCTGTCTCCAGTAACACCAATGGAATATCTACGGAACATTTCTATTCGTCCCGATCCAGCAAAGCACAGGATGGCTCACTGCTCATCCAGGAATCGCCAAGATTTCATGAGATTGTATTGAAGGTTGAAAGCAGCCCGAGCAGGGCCGTTATGCTCCGACAATCCGAGCTCATCTCTACTACAACATCCGGTTCCCTGATAAGCCTACCCATCATCTTCAAACCAGCGCTTGATGAACGCGCTGCGCTGATGGCGCTGTACCACAGCACAAATGGAGATGCTTGGATCAATCATTCCGGTTGGAATACGAACAGCCCTTATTGCAGTTGGTTTGGTGTTACTTGTGACAACGCCAATCACGTAATAAGTCTTGTCCTGGACAACAATAATCTTGATGGCACCATCCCAGCAGAGATCGGCTACTTGAACAATCTGACAGTGCTCCAGATTACAAACAATCAAACCTGTTCGCCAATTGGGTGCGGTCCTCCCTTTCTATCGGGGCCTATCCCGCCAGAAATCGGCAAGCTGATAAACTTGCAGGTACTTGACCTGCACAGGAACAAACTATGGGGGCCAATTCCACCTGAGATCGGCAACCTGGTGAATTTGCAGGCGCTCACCTTGTCCGACAATCAACTGTCAGGAACCATCCCTCCTGAGATCGGCAACCTGGTAAATTTGCCGGAGCTCTACCTGTTTAATAACCAGTTGACGGGACCCATCCCGGCAGAGATTGGCAATCTGGTGAATTTGCAGATAATTCAACTGTCCGGCAACCAGTTGTCTGGCGCCATACCTCCGGAGATTGGCAACCTGGTGAACTTGCAGGCGCTCCTTTTGTGGAACAACCAACTGTCATCCATTCCAGCGGAGATCGGCAACCTGGTGAAATTGCAGTGGCTCTACCTGGACAACAACCAATTGTCATCCATTCCACCACAGATCGGTAATCTGATGGACCTGGGAACACTTTTTCTAGGAAGTAATCAACTTGCCTCCCTCCCAGTGCAGATCGGTAATTTAATGAATTTGTTGTCTTTAAACCTGTCCGGCAACCAATTGCCATCCATCCCACCAGAGATCAGTAAACTGTCGAGTCTATTGGCTCTCGACCTGTCCAACAACCAACTATCAGGACCTATCCCCTCGGAGATCGGTAAATTGGTGAATTTGCAGTCGCTCGTCTTATCTGGCAACCAACTGTCAGGAGCTATTCCTCCGGAGATTGGCAACCTGGTGAATTTGCGTGCACTCTCTCTGAACAAAAACCAATTGTCGTCCATCCCCCCGGAGACCGGCAATCTGGCGAGTTTGCGATTGTTTGACCTATCCTACAACCAATTGTCATTCATTCCCCCGGAGATCGGCAATTTGGTGAATTCGGCTTACTTTTTTCTTTCCGACAACCAACTGTCATCAATTCCGCCAAAGATCGGCGATCTGAAGAATTTGCAGTGGCTCTATCTGAACAACAACCAACTGTCAGGGCCCCTCCCACCGGAGATCGGGAACCTGGAGAATTTACAGTGGCTTTACCTGAACAACAACCAACTTTCATCAATTCCATCCCAGATCGGCAACCTGGTGAATTTACAGTGGCTCGACCTGAGCAACAACCAACTGTCAGGATCCATCCCGCCAGAGACTGGTAAATTGGTGAACCTTTACGTACTCGAATTGCCAAACAACCAGCTATCAGGACCTATCCCGCCGGAGATTGGAAATTTGGCAAATTTGCAAGAGCTCAACCTATCTTCGAATCAACTATCAGGATCCATCCCACCTGAGATTAGCAAACTGTTAAATTTGGCGTTGCTCAACCTGCACGACAATCAACTGTCAGGACCCATTCCGCAAGAGATTAGCAGCCTGGTAAATTTGCAATCGCTCCACCTTGACGCTAACCCGAGCCTGGTGTGCTGGGAGTCGCAAGATGCCCTGGATTGGGCCTTGTCTTTATTCGATTACACCGGGCCGAAACAGGTATGCTGATCCTCCGTGTGTTAGGTATTCCTGGCCTGAACAAAGGTGGTTTCCCCACCACTAAAGTTCGTGAGCATCGCTCTCTGATAGAGCGGGAGCGGTGCTCGCTTTGCGAGGGAAATCACCAGGCTAAATTCCGCCTTCGCAGTAGGCATTTTTTCCAAACTCGTCTATACTATTCCCCATGAGCAAGATCGAGATCAACGATCAGATTTCCATCGACGAATCTGAGCTGCAGTTGGAATTCGTGCAGGCCTCTGGGCCAGGTGGCCAGAACGTCAATAAAGTCGCCACCGCAGTCCAGTTGCGCTTCGACGCGGCCAGCTCGCCTTCCCTGCCAGAGGAGGTGCGCACGCGCTTGAGGCGCCTGGCGGGCAGGCGCATGACCGCTGAGGGGATTTTGATCGTCGAGGCCAGCCAACACCGCAGCCAGGAGCGCAATCGCCAGGAGGCTATCGACCGCCTGGTGGACCTGCTGCGTAAAGCTGCAAAAAAGCCACGCCTGCGTCGCAAGACCAAACCGACGGCGGCCTCCAGGCGCAAACGTTTAGAAACCAAGCGCCGCCGGGGCGAGATCAAGCGCCTGCGGCGTTCACCTCCACCTCCAGATAGTTGAATTCAACATCGAGAAAAATTTGGAGAGACCTATGAAAACGATTGGTTTGATCGGCGGGATGAGCTGGGAATCATCTATCGAATACTACCGCCTGATTAACGAAGGCGTGCGCCAGCGGCTGGGTGGTCTGCATTCGGCCAAAAGCGTAATGGTCTCGGTGGATTTCGCCGAGATCGAGGCGCTTCAGCACGCCGGGGAATGGGAAAAGGCGACCGGCATGATGATCGCGGCGGCGCAGGCGGTCGAGCGCGGTGGGGCGGATTTCGTCGTCATCTGCACCAACACCATGCATAAAATGGCGGACCAGGTCCAGGAGCAGATCGGCATCCCGCTGCTGCATATCGCCGACGCGACTGCCGAACGCATCCTGTCGCAAGGATTGCATACCATCGGCCTGCTGGGGACGAAATTCACCATGGAAGAAGATTTTTACAAGGGCCGCCTGGTGGATAATTACGGCTTACAGGTGCTCATTCCTGCCCCCCAGGAGCGGGAGACTGTGCACTGCGTGATTTACGATGAGCTCTGCCTGGGCCGGATCGAGCCGCGTTCCAAAGCGCAGTACGTCGCCATCATGGAGGGCCTGGTTCAACAGGGCTCCGAAGGGATAATCCTGGGCTGCACAGAAATCGGACTGCTGGTCGAGGCGGCAGATAGCCAGGTGCCGCTGTTCGACACGACCTTGATCCACGCCCAGGCGGCTGTCGATTGGGCGCTGGCGGATTGAATTCTTTAAAGGGCGTCATACCTTCAAAAGAAAGTTTATGCTGCAGTAAGGTAAAATAAGGGCATACGAGGCCCGGTTGTACCGGGGTTAAGGATAACTCTATGGAACCCCAAACCCCATTGACGCGAACCCCACAAGCCAAAAGCGTTTTGCTGCGCCAATTGCTGGCCCTTTTCTGCATTGGTGCTGCCGTATTTACGACACTGGCGGCCATCGCTCCGCATTGGGCCGATGGCGGCGGGTTTCCAACCGCCACGCCCACAAATACCCTGGTGCCCCCGACGGATACGCCGTTGCCATATCCCAGCCCTACAGCGATTTTAACCGCCTACCCCTCTCCTTATCCGGGACTGCTCAATGTCAATCCCTTCGCCATCCTGACCCCCTCCCCGACACCCGCGCCAAGAGTTGGCGGATTTAGCCTGGCATCTTTTTGCTGGCCATTTGCGATTGCCTTCATCCTGATCGTGATCATCTCATCGACCGTGTTCGTACGCGGCAAAAGCTAATCTTCAAGACAAAAAACGTTTACTTCCCCGGGGCCATGCACGCCGATCGTCAGGGTCATCTCGATATCGGCGGTGCGCGATGGGCCGCTGATCAAAGCCAGAGCCGAAGCCTGGCGCACCTGCTGCAGCGAGCCGGCGTTGGCTTCTTTGAACACCTGCTCCAGGCTGGGCCGCAAGTCGGAAATTCGTAAAACGGCGATATGCACCTCGGGCAGTAAGGAAGCGCTCAGCATGCGCCCCTGTCCGGATGGCAGCACGAGCGTGCCCGTCTCGGCGATGCCCGCTAATGCGCCGGTCAACCCAACTTTCACGCCAGGGTCCGGCCTGTGGAGCACTTCAATCCCAGCTTCCTGTAAGGCACCTAAAATCCCGGAAGGCAATTGATCCTCATCCCAGGCGAGCAGCGCCTTGATCTGGCGCGCTTGCAGCAGTGCCAGCAACGCCGTGGGCAGATCCGCGGCGTGGCAGGATGTCATCGTTCCCCCCAGTTCGCTAAGCTCGTGCTCGAAACGTTCAACTAGTTCAGCCTGCGCCATGCCGCGAGTTCTGGATTCCTGCACTTCACCAGCGTCTGCTTGCGCTGGGGGTTGGGGGGCCTCGAACGCCGAATTGTGCTCAACCTGGCCGGCAGCCCAACGCTGGTGGAAGGAGCGCGCCGCCGGACGGGGCAGATCGCGGCTGTAACCCCAGCCTGTGAATGCCGGCAGGTGCAGCCAGCCGGATGCCGGCGCCAGCAAACGGCTGAAAAACGCCGTCGCCCGCTGTGCGCTGGCAAAACGCCAGGGCGACCTGGCAGCCCAGTTGTACAACCGCAGGCCCCAGCTCATGGCAGGCGGGACGCCTGACGGGTCGCGCGTAGATTTCAGATCTTCACCACCGGCGCGCACCCGCAGCAGCAGTTTAGGCAGGTCGATGTCCACCGGACAGGCCTCCTTGCAAGCGCCACACAGGCTGGAGGCGCGCGCCAGTTGGCCGAATTCCTGCTGCCCGAAGAGCGCCGGTGAGACGATCGAGCCAATCGGCCCGGGATACGGGCTGCCTTCGCCGTGCACACTTACATAGGCGTGCCCACCGATCTCGCGGAAGACCGGGCAGGCGTTCAGGCAGGCCCCGCAGCGGATGCAGTACAGGGCCTCAGCCAGCGGAGAGCGGCGCATGGCGCTGCGTCCGTTGTCCACCAGGACCAGGTGACGCTCGTCTGGGCCATCCAACTCGCCATCCCGTCGCGGTCCATGGATCAGGCTGGTATAGACGCTCAGCTTCTGACCGGTGGCCGAGCGCGGCAGCAGCGAAAGCATCAGAGCCAGATCGTCCAGCGTGGGCACCAGGCGCTCCATACCCATCAGGGCGATATGGACGCGCGGCAGGGTGGTGACCATACGCCCGTTGCCTTCGTTGGTGACGATGCACAGCGTGCCACTCTCTGCCACGCCAAAATTCACCCCCGAAATGCCGATGTCCGCTTCCAGGAATGTCTGGCGCAGGATACGCCGAGCCGCGCTGGTGAGCGTCGGGATATCATCCGTTAACGGCAAGCCTAATTTCTCATGAAAGGTCTGGCCCACCTGGGCACGCCGCAAATGCACCGCCGGGGTGATGATATGCGCCGGTCGCTCGCCGCGCAATTGCACAATATACTCGCCCAGGTCAGTCTCCACCACTTTTAGACCGGCTGCTTCCAGGGCGCGGTTCACTTCGATCTCTTCACCAACCATGGTTTTGGATTTGGCCACCAGGTGGGCATCCTTCTGGCGGGCGATCTCTAACACAACCTGGACCGCCTGGGCAGCATCCGCAGCACGGTGGACAATCAGGCCGTTGGCCTGGGCCCTGGCGATAAACTGCTCCAGGTAGTGATCCAGGTTGGCAATGGTCTCGGCCCGTACGGCGTGCGCCCGTTGGCGCATCGTCTGCAGGTCTTCGGGGAGTGAAGCGTAAGCCTGCTCACGAGCCGAGATACGCCGCTCGGCGTTGCCATCCAGGGCAGCTTGCAGGTTTGGATCTGCCAGGGCTTTCTGAATTTTTTGGTGAAAGATGTCGCTCATCGCTTATCCACAGGTTGAAAGGCCGGGTTGTATGCCTGGGCTCAAGACTGATCCAGGATCTCGGCGAGATGTACGGCGCGCTGCGGCTTGCCGGCCCGGTGCAATCCGCCATTGATATTGGTGATGCAGCCAGCATCACAGGAGACCACCAGCGGCGCACCGCTGGCTTCGATATTGGCCATTTTGCGTACCAGCATGGCGGAGGAAATCTGGGGGTGCTCGGCAGAGAATACGCCGCCAAAACCGCAGCACTCCTCACTATATGGCAAATCAACCAGCTCGGCCTCGCGCACGGCGGCCAGCAAAGCGCGCGGCTGGCGGCTGACCCCCAGGTCGCGCAGCAGATGGCAGGATGAATGATAGCTCAATTTCCCCCGGTAACGCGCCCCAACATCGGTCACCCGCAAATAATCGACCAGGAACTCGCTGAATTCGTAGGTGCGCGCTGCCAGCGCCTGCGCCCGCGGCAGCCAATGCGGGTCGTCGGCGAAGAGCTCCAGGTAACCATGCCGGATCATGGCAGCACAGGAACCGGAGGGGATCACAACCGGCCCCTGTGTGCCTTCAAAGACCTGGATGGTATGCTGTGCGACCGGTCGAGCCTGGCCGCGCAGCCCGGCATTAAAGGCCGGTTGCCCGCAGCAGGTTTGCCCATCGGGGAATGCGACCTGCACCCCAGCCCGCTCCAGCACATGAACGACGGATTCTCCGATCTGGGGATAGAGCGTATCCAGGATGCAGGTAACGAAGAGCTGCACGGTTTCTGTCATATTTTCTCCACAACAACCGGGTACTTTCTAAAGATAAAACCGATCTTATTGTATCCTCCTGGGATAGAGTGGACAAGGGATAAAGAGGTAGTACCTGATCAACCGGACGGGGTAGCCGAAGGCAATGCCTTCGGCCACCCGTACTTTGGCTACCCCTGCTATCCTTCGGCTACCCCTAATTTACCTTTTCAGGTCTGCCTGTGGTAAGATTATTGCTGAATTTTGCACAAACAAGGGGTAATTGAGTGTTAAAGACAGAATCTCGAGCCGAAAATGAAAGCGGCTGATCCAGCCCCTGAGGGAGGCAAAACTGCCTGACACTTTTACTACTCCTGTGCAATGTATCGTTATCATCAAGAAGAATGGAGCAATCATGGAACCATTTCGTGCTGAAATACCAAACCAATTCAGCCTGCCACGCCGGGTCAGCCGGCTTGGGGAGTTGGCTTACAATCTCTGGTGGACCTGGAATCCAGATGCACAACGCCTGTTTTCCCGCATCGACCCTGAGCTATGGGAAACCACGTACCATAATCCCGTAGTTTTTTTACGCCAGGTGGAACGGGCACGCCTGAACGCGGTCACCAATAACCGCTATTATCTCGAGTACTATGACCGCATCTTGCGGGCATTTGACCAGTATATGGGAACCTCGGATACCTGGTTTACACGCACGCACCCCGAGCTGCGCAACCGGCCGATCGCTTATTTCTCGATGGAATTCGGCCTGCACGAGACGCTGCCCATTTATGCCGGTGGGTTAGGCGTGCTCTCCGGCGACCATATCAAAGAAGCCAGCGACCTTGGACTGCCTTTCGTAGCGATCGGCTTTTTCTACAAGGAGGGGTACTTCTCTCAGCGCATCACCGAAGATGGCTGGCAGGAGGCGCGCTATACCCGCCACAATTTAGAAGATTTACCGGTGATCGCGGTGCTGGATGAAGATGGCAAACCGGTCACGGTAACCGTTGAGCTGCCCGGGCGAGATGTAAATGCCCGTTTGTGGGAGATCCACGTCGGGCGAACGCCGCTTTATATGCTGGACACCGATTTCGAAGAAAACGCTCCGGCAGACCGGGCATTGACCTCGCGGCTTTACAGCAGCGATTTGGATTTGAAGATCTCCCAGGAAATCTTGCTGGGTATCGGCGGGGCGCGTGCCCTGCGTATCATGGGCTACAATCCCGCCGTCTGGCATATGAACGAAGGACACTCGGCTTTCCTGGTGCTGGAGCGCATCCGCGAATTGGTGGAAGCCGAACATACCTTCGAAGAAGCTGCTGAAATCGTGCGCCAGAGCAATGTCTTCACCACCCATACCCCGGTTCCCGCTGGGAATGACGAATTCGCCCTGTGGTTGGTGGACAAATACTTCTCCCGTCTGTGGCCACAACTGAACCTGGACCGCGAGCAATTCGTCGATCTGGCACGCCACACCTTATCCTGGGGCGACAGCTTCAGCATGCCGGTGCTGGCCCTGCAGTTCTCCACAGGGCGCAACGCCGTCTCAGAGCTGCATGGTCATGTATCGCGCAAGATGTGGCATTTCATGTGGCCTGAGCGCGGTGTTGAAGAGGTGCCAATCATCCATATCACCAACGGGATTCACACCGGGACCTGGCTGGCTCGCCGGCTGCGCCACCTGTTTGACCGCTATCTGGGTCCGGATTGGTTGGAACACGTGGACGATCCGGATGTGTGGGAATTGGTCAACAATATCCCGGATGATCAGTTATGGGCCGTGCGCCGGCATCTAAAACGCAAGCTGGCGGCCTATGTGCGCGAGCGCGCCCGCCAGCAGTGGTTGCAAGGTAACCTGCATCCCGTTCAAGTGGTGGCCTCCGGCGTGCTCCTGGACCCCTATGCACTGACCATCGGTTTCGCCCGCCGTTTCGCCCCCTACAAGCGAGCCAACCTGATCTTGCGCGATCTGGACCGCCTGCTCAGCCTGCTGAATCGCCCGGGCATGCCGGTGCAGATTATCTTTGCCGGCAAATCGCACCCGGACCATGAAGGCGGCAAGATGCTCATCCAAGAAGTCTACCGGGCCGTCAAGCGCGCCGAGAGTGGCGGTCGCCTGGTATTTCTGGAAGAATACGACATGAACCTGGCACGCTTTTTGACTCAGGGCGTCGACGTCTGGCTCAACACGCCTCGCCGCCCGAATGAGGCTTCCGGCACATCCGGACAGAAAGCCGCCCTTAACGGTGCGCTCAATTTCTCTGTGCTGGATGGTTGGTGGCACGAGGGTTACAACGCTAAGAACGGATGGGCCATTGGTAAAGATGTCGATTACGACAACGCCGAACTGCAGGACGAAACCGACGCCGAGAGCCTGTACGATATTCTTGAAAACGAGATCATCCCGCTCTACTACCGGGTACGCTCATCGGATGGCTTGCCGGGAGACTGGATCGCGCAGGTCAAGGAATCGATGCGCACATTGGCCCCCCAATTCAGCATGCGCCGTATGGTCAAGGAATACCTGGACCGGATGTATATTCCTCCCATGGAACAGGTAGGCCTGCCCAAAGAGCCGCAGGAATAGATCCAAGATCATGGAGATTTTCCTTTCTACTCCCGCCTGGTTGGGGGCTGGCTTTATATTCATTTTGCGCGTGGGGGACATGAGCCTGGATACGATGCGCGTCTTGATGGTGATGCGCGGGCGCAAGTCTACGGCCTGGATCCTGGGATTTTTTCAGGCAGCTATCTTCGTCCTGGCGATCAGTTCTGTGTTGCAGAATCTGGGCAACCCGCTCAACGTGATCGGTTATGCAGCCGGTTTCGCCACCGGCAACGTCGTTGGGATGCTGATCGAAGAACGCCTGGCAATCGGTCATACGCATATGCGCATCGTCAGCTCAAGCCGCGGTTCCGCGATTGCTGATAAGCTGCGAGATGAAGGGTATGCCATAACGGAAATCCCGGGCCGTGGAAAAGATGGCATGGTCACAGTGCTCAACTGCAGCGTGTTGCGCAAGAACGTCAGCCGGGTGCAGAACCTGATCAACGAAATCGATGGCGAGGCTTTCATTACCGCCGAGGATGTTCGCCCGGTGCGGCGGGGTTTCTGGCGGGCCTGAATGAACCCTGAAGCTATCCTGCTGCTGCGTTCGGCAGCCCTGATTTTCGGTATGCGCGTGGTGGACGTCTCCCTGGCGACGGTGCGCACCCTGATGGTGATGCGCGGGCGCAAGCTGCCTGCCTGGGTCCTGGGCTTCTTTCAAGCCTTGGTTTTCGTGGTAGTCATCCAGGCGATCCTCTCCGACATCAGCAACTGGCTTAACGTGGTGGGCTACGCAGCCGGGTTTGCCAGCGGCAACGTGGTCGGCATGTTGATCGAAGGCCGCCTGGCGATCGGGTACACGCACCTGACCATCGTCAGCTCAAGACAAGGGCCAGCGATTCTCGATGGCCTGCGCCAAAAGGGTTTTGGCGTGACCGAGATCCCGGCGCGCGGCCGGGACGGCATGGTGACGATGCTGAGCTGCAGCGTGCTGCGCAGGCACGGGAAACAGGTCCATTCGCTCGTCCAACAGGTTGACCCGGAGGCTTTTATCACCGCCGAGGAGATGCGCCTGCTGCAGCACGGATTTTGGGGAGGCTGAAAGGAGGCGCACCCCCCTTTCTAATCAAAAGGTTGACAGGAAGCGCCCCGCAAGGCATAATCGCCTCGAAAACATCGGCGTGATGTGAAACCGAGGGGGAAATCCCAGATGGAGACCCCAAACACACAATCGAACATAGTGCACGAAGGCAAATTGATCCGGGTCATGATCGTAGACGACCACCCGACCGTGCGCCTGGGGATCGCCGCTTTGGTAGAACGGGCGGAGGATATGCTCCTGGCAGGAGAAGCGGAGAGCGGAGCCGAGGCCCTGGAACGCATCCCCAATCTTCAACCGCAGGTAGTGCTGCTGGACTGCCAGATGGGTGACATGCGCGGCGAGGAGCTGCTGGCGCGCCTGAAAGCTCTGGGGGTGTCGCTGAAGGTTCTGGCTTACAGCGCCTACGACGACGAGGCGCACGTGCTGGGGATGTTGCGAGCAGGAGCAGCGGGTTACGCGCTGAAGACCGAGCCGCCTCAGACACTGCTGGAGGCCATCCGGGTGGTTGCCGGAGGAAAGCTATGGCTGAGCACTGGCCTGGCGGGGGTGGTGTTGAAGCCGGCGAGCGGCGCGCCGCCGGAGGTCCTGAGCGCCCGCGAGCTGGAAGTGGCCCGATTGGCAGGCAAGGGGTTGGACAACGACCGCATCGACGGTGAGCTGGCGATCAGCCCCAGCACGGTGAAGAACCACCTGACGAGCGTCTACAGCAAGCTGGGGTTGCGCACGCGGGCGGAACTGGTGGCCTGGGCCTGGGAGCATGGGTTGGAGGAGGATCAAGGCTAAAGGATATGGGTTATGTATAGGATAGGAGCCAGGTTCTACCGGATATAGGAACTGGCTCCTATTGAAAAATAGGAGTTTGGCCTCATGACAGGCAGGCGATTTTTTGCTAAAGTGATACCGCAAACTCATTGGGACGGGCCGACTAAGTCCGGAACCCATCTCTCACTGAAGGTCGATCTTCTGTATCGAGAAAGGAGCAGAAATGACGAAAAAGGTACTGCCGCTTTTGATCGTGCTGGTCCTGCTGCTGGTTGGCGGACCTGTTGTGTTGCTTTGAAAACAGGGGTAAACGCTACAAATTATGGTGCTTTGATTGATCGAATAAATAGATTTCAACAGCATTTTTCATGGAGAGCGTTTGTTATGAACAACATTCTAATGCGAAGTAAATTCATTTCACGAATGGGAACATTTATCCTTCTTCTGATTGTTCCTATAACGTCACTTAGTGTATCCACATCTTACAAAGTAAAACAACTTAAGGACTCACCGATAATTTCGGCTTATATGGCTGCTCAGTCAAATCCTCTACTGAATGATGAAGACAAAATAAGGGCAACCATCGATGCCTATTTCAGATTGCGGTATGAAGGACAAAAACTTCTTAAAGCACAGGACTTTTCAAACCTAATAGAAGATAATGAACAGCCATGGGTCAAGAAGGAAAAGGATAAGCGAGACATCGAACTTCATATTGCATCATTATTTCAGCTAAATTACGTTGATTATGATTTTACATTGGATTATGATGCATTCGAAATTAAAAATGGTACAGCATCTGTACAGCTTCGCGAGAGTCATGAAGTTGTTTTTGAGGCGGCAGCACCTTATGGAATTGTATCAAAATTGGCTAATCTTCACCATACTATTTCACTTCACAAAATGAAAGATGCGTGGGTAATTACTCGTGATGAGTATCAAGATGAAACAACCTGGGCCATGGACCATCATACAAAGGAAGATCTCCTTAATCAAGTGGATAAAAACTACCAGGTAAATTTGAGCCAGAGGAATTTCAGCATAGGGCCAAAAGTTCTGGCAAGTGTTTTACTCCGACCTTTTAGTCTTACAAATTATTCTTATAACCGAACCTCTGCTAAGAATTATGCCGATTTATACTGGAACGGAACTGGGCCTTATTATTTACGTGAACCCGGGGATTGCACAAACTTTGTATCGCAGGCCCTCTACGCTGGGGAGGGGAAGAATCCTACAAATACAAGTGGCATGACAACCGATCCTAATCGAAGCTACTATACTGATTGGTATTATGTTTGGAATAACTCTGGCTCACTCCCATGGACACAAGTTGACACTCAATATAATTTCATAACAGGAAATACCAACAAAATAGGGCCGTATGGCTCTGGTACAACAGGTTACTGCAATGTACAAGTTGGTGATGTGGTTCAGCTTTATGACTCGAGTCAAAATCCTCCATGGTTTCATGAAGCAATTATATCTGTTGTTTCAAACCCATGCGCAGGTTTGCAATTCTACTACGCTGACGCACATACGACTGACCGATTCCAATATCCGGTAATTAATTGGTCTATATATCAACTTCGTTACATTAAAGTCTCTGGGTGGCGAGGAAATTAACGGTTGATGTATTGATGATATTTATACTATCAGGGATCTGACTGCAAGATATTTGCAGTCAGATCACAGTATTTTAAATGCAACAGAACTGTAGAACTAAGGTTTAGCAATGATCTGTAAATGTTTCCAACATGGAATATGGTTTATCCTTGTTCTGTTATTAGCGGCTTGTGGCGAAAGGCCGGTGCCTGTGCTTTTACCGACAACAAACGATAGGGAGCCTATAAAAACAGACCTTGCAGGTACCATCGATAAATCGCCTTCAGTAACCATGTCACTCAAGAACATGCCTCCTTACATTACGCCCGCTACGATCTTACTTACCCCGACGATTCAGCCTCCAATATTGAATCCTACTGCAACTCCCATTTTTCCCACGCTTCGTGATACGCCTATACCCTTACCGATGGGTCTAACCCTTGATGAATATGCCCTGATAAAAGAGGCAAAAGATTTCCCGGATCGCCTTGGAGTTACTTTTCGCAATCTATACTTATATAGTCAGGCGGATTTAAACAAACGAAAAGTATACAGGGATAAGGCAACTCAGATTCTCGATAGAAACAATAGTTTGCTGGCATTCTTCGGATACCAATTAAAACCCTATACAACGTATTCTTCCAATGGAGCTCCTATTACCTTATACGAACTTTATAAAGAAGATCAGCTTCTACTTGGAAAAATTGCCGGGATCAAACCGGCTACGGTAAACGCAGCGAAAAGCGATTTTGTAATGGATGTCATACAGAATGATACATGGAAATGGTGGCAGGTAAGTAAGGCTGGACTGGATCCCGTGGATCAGGAAATCCCACCAGTTTTTTTAGGAAATGACTTAATCACGTTAGCGTACGAGATGTCCCCTTCAAAAGACAGTCCACCAGAGGAAATCGTTAAAGTTCTGCATGCTGGAGAAGTAATCTACCAGTACAATGTTGGTAGAGTTTCTGAACAACCTCCTGTGCACGGATTGTGGGTCTGGGATCATCACTGGGTGTTGGAGTTAACAGGTGTTGTTATCCAGGATGGGGTCAATCTGAATGCAAAGTTCGGTTATGAAAAGATATTTGGTTGGCAACTCTTGAATAATAAACCTTTCTACTTTTTTAAAAAGAATGGTCTGATCCAGGCTTCTTACGCAAATGAAATAATCCCCCTCCAATATGAAGAACTGATTCACGATCGTTGTTGTGAACAGGCCGTCAATAATCTGCAAGGAGATGACGCGATGGTATGGTATTTAGCCTGGAGAGACGGTACCTGGTACTATGGTGAATTGGGAGTCTATCCATAGATTTGCTTGTACATGATGAGGATCAATGGATTATCGAAAGATGCAATTGAAGCTGCAAGCCGTTTCTCCGCCGGGCTGCTAACCGATCCTCAACCTCAATACTGGTTGTGATAGTACAGTACAGCCAGGGGGTGAAAAATCTTCCGCACAACTCCTCAAGTCAGTATGTGACATCTGTCACATACTGAATGTGATTAACGGTTGTTGACCACCCGCCTCGAATTGTTTACTATTTTAGTAAGCGTTGAGGGCTTTGGTAAACATTTATCGATTTGAAATCACCGGGAGGTAGGGAAGTGTTTCGTATCAACCGCAGGACTGATTACTCCGTTCGTGTCATGCTCGCGCTGGCCAAACGCCCCTTTGGCGAAAGGCTATCCACGCGCGCCATTCAGGATGAGATGTTGATCCCGCGCTCATTTCTGCAGCGCATCATCGCCGATTTATCCAGGGCGGACTTACTGGCGACTTATCCCGGGCCGAACGGCGGCTTACAGCTATCCCGCCCGGCTGAGCAAATCACCTTGCGGCATATATGGGAGGCGATTGAAGGAGAACTACTGATTTCCGATTGTCTTAAAGCGCCTGGGGAATGCCCCCTGAACAGCGGCTGCCCGGTCCGTTCGCGTTGGGTTCGCTTGCAATCCATGATCGTGCACGAACTCGAAAGAACCAACCTGGCGGAGCTGGCTGCTGAGGCATCCAGTCAGGATCTGGCATCCCTTGATGCCAGCCTGCAAAACGCCTGGTTCCCGGTTTTATAAAACAATTCATCTAAAGGAGATTCAATCCAACAATTCAATAAGTGGGAAATATCGCTCAAGCTAAAAATCAAAATCATCTAAGGAGCTGAAGCATGGATCCATTATTGCTGTCACGATTGCAATTTGCCGTCACGACAGTCTATCACTTTTTCTTTGTCCCGTTAACATTGGGGCTGTCCGTCATCGTCGCCTTGATGGAAACGCTTTACGTCCGCACTGGCAACGACGTTTACAAGCAGATGACCAAATTCTGGGGAAAACTTTTCCTGATCAACTTCGCCATGGGCGTCGTCACCGGCATCGTCCAGGAATTTCAATTTGGGATGAACTGGTCCGAATATTCCCGCTTTGTCGGGGATATCTTTGGCGCGCCGTTAGCCATCGAGGCGTTGCTGGCCTTTTTCCTGGAATCTACATTCCTGGGCATCTGGATCTTCGGTTGGGACAAATTATCAAAGGGCCTGCACGCGGCCGTCATGTGGATGGTCGCCATCGGCTCCAACCTGTCCGCCTTATGGATCCTGATCGCCAACTCTTTCATGCAGGAGCCGGTCGGCTACGTGCTGCGTAACGGGCGGGCTGAAATGCAGGATTTCTTCGCCCTGCTTCTAAACCCCAACGTAAGCGTGCAATTTTCCCACACCGTCCTGGCCGGCTTCTCGACGGCGGCTTTCTTCGTTTTGGGAATCAGCGTTTACCACCTGCTCAGGAAAAATCAAGTCAACTTGTTCCGGCGTTCGTTCCAGATCGCCGCCATCGTTGGCACGATCTCGATCGTTCTGGTCATTCTCAATGGCCACAGCCAGGCACAGCATATGGTTGAGACCCAACCCATGAAAATGGCGGCAGCCGAGGCGCTGTGGCAAAGCGAGAATCCGGCTTCTTTCTCGCTGCTCACCATCGGCAACCTGGCTCAGCAACAGGTATTCGCCATCCGTATTCCGCGCGTGCTCAGCCTGCTGGCTTATAACCAATTGACCGGGGAAGTACAGGGCATCGACAACCTGCAGGCTAAATACGTTCAGCAATATGGCCCTGGGAATTATATTCCCCCGGTCGCCTTTACCTACTGGTCGTTCCGGCTGATGGTCGGGGCAGGATTCTTGATGGCGGCGTTGGCCTTATATGCGTTGTTCATGGTCATGGGTGACATGTTTGAAACCCGCCCGCGCATCCTGAGGTTGTTTATCTGGGCGATGGCCTTGCCTTACCTGGCAAATACGACCGGTTGGCTGCTGACAGAACTGGGGCGCTTCCCCTGGGTCGTTTACGGCCTGATGAAAATTGAAGATGGCCGTTCACCGGTCGTCTCGAGTGGTTCGGTCTTGTTCAGCCTGATCGTGTTCACATTACTATACGGTGTGTTGATGGTCGCCGACGTTTACCTGCTCAGCAAGTATGCCAAAGCCGGGCCATCCGCTACACAGGCCGGGGCTGATGCAGATTCGGGAGACCAATTTCCATCTCTGGTTGGGGCTCAGGACTGAAGAGAGGAGGAAGACAAATCATGGATCTCAACACAATCTGGTTTATTCTGATTGCAGTACTTTATATCGGTTTTTTCATCCTGGAGGGCTTCGATTACGGAGTGGGCATCCTGCTGCCCTTCTTGAGCAGAGACAAAGATCCTGAGGTGATGGATTTGAAGCGCCGTACGATCATCAACACCATCGGCCCGCACTGGGATGGCAACGAAGTCTGGCTGTTGACCGCAGGAGGGGCAACCTTCGCGGCTTTTCCAAACTGGTATGCCACCCTGTTCAGTGGTTTCTACCTGGCCCTGTTCCTGCTCTTGCTGGCGCTGATCGTGCGCGGCGTGGCCTTTGAATTTCGCAGCAAAGATGAAAACCCCAGGTGGCGCAATCTATGGGACTGGTCGATCTTCATTGGCAGCGCCTTGCCGGCCTTGCTGATTGGCGTAGCCTTCGGCAATCTGGTGCACGGCGTGCCCATCGATGCCAATATGCAGTATGCCGGCACTTTCTTCGACCTGCTCAACCCCTACGCTTTACTGGCCGGTGTGTCAACCCTGCTGGTCTTCACGCTATATGGAGCAATTTTCCTGAGCCTGAAAACCAGCGCTGAATTGATGGAGAAAGCGCGTGCTGCAGCGGTGCGCATGTGGATCCCAGTAGTTATTGTGCTGCTGATCTTCCTGATCGCCACCTATTTCTATACCGATATCCTCAGCAAGCTGGGCGTCAATCCTGGTGTTGTGCCGATCGCTGGTTTGGTTGCCATTGTACTGGCGGGATACTTTATCCGCCAGAAGCGGGATGGCTGGGCCTTCATTATGACCGCGTTGACGATCATCTTCTCTTTGATCACCATGTTCATGATTTTGCATCCACGCGTCATGGTCTCCAGCCTGAACCCGGCTTGGAGCCTGACCATCTACAATGCCTCCTCCAGCCCATACACACTCCAGGTAATGACAGTCATCGCTGTCATCTTCGTTCCGATAGTGCTAATCTACCAGGGTTGGAGTTATTGGGTTTTTCGCAAGCGAATTGAGAGCAAGCCTGAAACGCTGACTTATTGAGCTTGAGGTCGTGAAAGTTTTGTTCTCTCAGGTGACTTGTACAGGAGTGTGAACAGATAGCCGTTCACACTCCTTGCCCCAACGCTTCTCCCCAAGCTGATGAATATCGATAAACGCCTGCTTCTCCTGGCTCGCAATAGCCGCTTCAACTTGCTGCTCACGATCGGGCTTGGTTTTGCAGCCGGCATTTTGACCGTGCTGCAGGCGCGTTATTTAAGCCGGGTGATCAACAGCGTGTTCCTGGATCAACAAACACTTGCAGGTGTAAGGAGCCTGTTGGTAGTGCTGCTGGTCGTGATCCTGCTGCGCACCCTGTTGGCCTGGGGCAGTGAATTGGGGGCCAGTGCCATTGCGTTGCGGGTCAAGCGCGACCTGCGCAGGCAGCTTTTCGAACACCTGTATTCACTGGGGCCGGCATACACGCGCGGCGAGCGCACCGGCGAGCTGGCCAATACGGCGCTGGAAGGCGTCGAAGCATTGGAAGCTTACTTCAGCCAGTATCTGCCACAACTCGTTCTGGCAGCCCTAGTACCACTGACATTTCTATTGTTCGTCTTCCCACTCGATCTGATCTCCGGCATCGTTTTGCTGATCACCGCCCCACTGATCCCTATCTTCATGATCCTGATCGGCAATCTGGCCCAGACCCTGACCCAACGACAATGGCGCACACTGAGCCGCATGAGCGCCTATTTTCTGGATGTGCTACAGGGCCTGACCACGCTCAAGCTGCTGGGGCGCAGCCGGGCACAAACCGCGGTCATCGCCCAGGTCAGCGAGCAGTTTCGCCAACAGACAATGGGGGTCTTGCGGGTTACTTTTCTCTCGGCGTTGGTGCTGGAAATGGTATCGACACTGAGCACTGCAGTGGTCGCCGTGGAGGTCGGTCTGCGCTTGCTCTATGGCAGGCTGTCTTTCGAACAGGCTTTCTTCG
>Ga0315542_1000665_pt1 | contig 21844 bp, 18 predicted proteins | sample SalMarSW160120MG_FD_202541 | JGI IMG/M metagenome (GOLD analysis project Ga0315542, IMG submission 202541) | Salt marsh sediment microbial communities from the Plum Island Ecosystem LTER, Massachusetts, United States - Salt Marsh Sediment SW1601-20 ... | reverse complement strand
TTCCCTGGTAATTGATGGTCCGCGGCACGTCCGCGCCGGCGAAACTGCCCAGCAACAGGATGCAGCCCAAAATCATCCCTATCCGTTTCATTGAATTTCCCCCTTTGGTGGGCGTTCCGCAAAACCGTCCGCCCGATTATTTGATCAACGCCAGTTTCTTGACCACCCGGGTCTCCTTGCCGTCGGGTCCCCTGCCCCGGATCAGCAGCAGGTAAACGCCGTTGGCCAGGTTGGCGGTCTCCCAGACCCATTGATTGGTCCCGGCCGGCAGGCTGTCCCAATGCCGCGAGATCACCAAACGGTTGGTCGGCGTGTAGATGTGCAGCCACACTTCCGCCGGCACGGCCAGGTCGAAATGGATGTACCCTTGTTTTCCCAGGATGGGATTCGGCGCGGCAAATACGTATTCCGGACTTAAAATCTCCCCGCCAAAACTCCGGATCGGCGTGCAGGTGATGGTCGGAGTCGGCGGCGGCAGGTAATAGTCGTTGAAGAAACCGGCTTGCACGGAGTAATTCCGGCCCCAGCTTTGCCCGCTCAAGGCTTCCCCCACGCAATCGTACAGGCGGCTGCCGGCGCCGGCATAGGAATTTCCCGCACTGTCCACGACGCATTCACGTTGCAGGTAATTCTCGGATTGCATGGCCGGCGCGGACGTTGCCGGAGAGAGCAAAACCAAAGTACTGATCATTACTGCATATCCCAAACAACGAACATGGCTTTCCGGCATGTTCTCCCCCCTTGGCCTGAAAAAGGAAGCGCCAGCAACACGGCAGGGTTGCATATCTTGTTAGACCCAGTATCGGCTGATTCGTTGCCCGGCTCAAGCGCCCTGGCGGAGGACTGCGCCTAGGCCTTCCCCAGCAGCAGGGCCAGGATGGCCTTCTGGACGTGCAGGCGGTTTTCGGCCTGGTCCCAGACGATGGAGCGCGGCCCGTCGATGATGTCCTCGGTGACTTCCTCGCCGCGGTGGGCGGGCAGGCAATGCAGGAAAACGGCATGGGGGGCGGCGTGGGCCATGAGCTTGGCGTTGACCTGGTACTTGCGGAAGGCGCGGACCCGCTGGGCGTGTTCCTTCTCCTGCCCCATGGAGGCCCAAACGTCCGTATAGACGGCGTCCGCCTGGGTCACGGCCCGCACCGGGTCGGGATTGACGTACAGTTCCCCGCCGGTCTCCAAGCGGGCGCTTTCGGAAAGTTCCAGGGTCTGCTTGTCCAGCTCGTATTCCTCCGGCGAGGCCATGGCCAGCTGGATGCCGGCCTTGGCCGCGCCGAACATGAGCGAGCGGGCCACGTTGTTGCCGTCGCCGACATACGCCAGGCGCAGGCCCTTCAGCTTGCCGAAGCGCTCTTTCAGCGTGAACAGGTCCGCCAGCACCTGGCAGGGATGGGAATAGTCGGTCAGCGCGTTCATCACGGGAACGCCGGCCGTGCGCGACATTTCCACCACTTTGCGGTGGTCGTCGGTGCGGATGATGATCCCGTCCACGTAGCGGGACAGGACCTGAGCCGTGTCCCCGATGGTTTCGCCCCGGCCCAACTGCAGGTCCCGGCCGGGCAGGTTCAGCATGACCCCGCCCAGCTGGTACATGGCGACCTCGAAGGAAACCCGCGTCCGGGTGGAGCTTTTCTCGAAAATGGCGGCCAGGGTTTTTCCCCTGAGCAGGGGCGTCGCCCGGCCGTGCCGCAGGGCGGCTTTCAACTCGGCGGCTTTGTCGAAAATCAGGTTCAGGTCGCCGGGCACCAATTGCGCCAGGGTCAGAAGCGAATTCACGGACAGGTGTTTGGGCGTTTTTTTACCGGCGATTCCGCGGCGTTTCTGCTGGTTTCGCTTACCTTTCGAAGCCATCCCAACCCCCCGAGACCAACGTCAAGGCCTCTGCGTCTTGAATTTTTTGGTTCAAATCAGGCTTTCTTTTTCTCCAGGGCCTGCAGCACCCGCTCCAAAATTCCGCAGGCTTCGTCCACTTCCGCCTGGCCGATGACCAGCGGCGGCAGCAGCCGCAGCACGTGTCCCGCCGTGCAATTGATGACCAAGCCCTCCTGCAAGGCCAGGCCCACGGCCTCGGGCCCCGAGGCGTGTAATTCCAGGGCCTGCATGAGACCCAAGCCGCGGGCGGACTTGACCACCCTCGGATGGGCCGCGGCCAAGGCAGCGAGCCGCCCTTCCAGATAGGCGGCCGTGGCCTGCAGATGCTGCAGAAATCCGGGCTGTTCCAAGACCGCCAGCAGGACGCAGCCTCCGGCGGCGGCCACGGGATTGCCGCCAAAAGTGCTCCCATGATCGCCCACCTGCAGGCTCTCCGCCACCGCCGCGCGGGTGATCAGCGCGGAGATGGGCAAACCTCCCCCCAGGGGCTTGCCCAGCAAGAGCACGTCCGGGACCACGCCGTAGTACTCATAGGCATGCCGGGTCCCGCAGCGGCCCAAGCCGCATTGGATTTCGTCAAAAATCAGCAGCAGCCGGTTCCGGTCGCACGCAGCACGCAGGCCTTCCAGGTACTCGCGCCGGGCCGGCCAGATGCCCCCCTCCCCCTGGATGGGTTCCAGCAATACGGCGCAGGTTTGGGGCGTGATGGCGGCGGCCATGGCCTCCGGATCATTGAAAGGCACGTGCCGGAAGCCCGGCAGCATGGGCTCCAAGCCCGCGTGGTACTTATCCTGCCCCGTGGCGGACAGGGCGCCGAACGTGCGTCCGTGGAAAGAACCCCGGCAGGTGAGGATTTCGTGCCGGTCCGGGGAATCGCCGGCCGCGCGGGCGTGCTTGCGCGCCAGCTTGATGGCCAGTTCGGTGATTTCGGCGCCGCTGTTGGCGAAAAACACCTTCCCGCCGAAGCTCGTTTTCACCAGCCTCCGGGCCAGCTCGACCTGGGCTTCATTATAATATAAGTTCCCGGTATGGACGAGACGCTCCAGCTGGGTCCGCATGGCCGCCAGCTGGGCGGGATGTCCGTAGCCGAGATTCATAACCGCGTGGCCGGCGAAAAAGTCCAGATACCGGCGGCCGTCCTTGTCCCAGAGCCGGCAGCCTTCCCCCTGCGTCCAGACCACGGGCTGGCGCACGAAGGTCCGGCCGATGCTCGCGGCCTCCTGATCGAACACTTCCCGGGTGGTGGCGAAAAACGGATCCATGGTGGCTCCTAGCCGACGACGATCTCGGTCCCGATGCCCTGGTCCGTGTAAATTTCCAGCAACAGGGCGTGGGAAATCCGGCCGTCGATGATGTGCGTTTTTTTGACGCCCCCGTTCAAGGCCCGCTCGCAGGCCTGCACCTTCGGCTGCATGCCGCCGGTGATGACTCCCCGGTTGATCATGTCCGCGATATCCCGGATCTTCAGGGTGGAAAGCAGGGTCGCCGGGTCTTCGGGGTTGATCATGATGCCGGGGACGTCGGTCATGAGCACCAGCTTGTCCGCGCCCAGCGCCACGGCCATGGCGGCGGCCACGTCGTCCGCATTGTTGTTGTAGGTGTTCCCCTCGAGGTCGACGCCCACGGGGGCGATCACGGGGATGAATTTCTCCCGGTCCAGGGTGTTGATCACCTCGGGATGGACCTCGAAAATTTCCCCCACGAACCCCAAATCCACGCCCGGCGTATCGAGTTTCCGAGCCGTGAGCAGGCCTCCGTCCTTTCCCGAAAGACCCACGGCGCAACCGCCCTGGCGGTTGAGGGTGGCCACGATCTCCTGGTTCAGCTTGCCGACCAGCACCATTTCGGTGATTTCCATGGTTTCCCGGTCCGTGACCCGGCGGCCGTCCACGAACTCCACTTTCTTGCCCATTTGCTGCATGGCCCGCGTGATCTCCGGCCCGCCGCCGTGGACGACGACGGGCTTCATGCCCACGTATTTCATCAGGACGATGTCCTGCATGACTTCCAGCTTGAGTTTGTCGTCGGTCATGGCCGCGCCGCCGTACTTGATGACGACGGTTTTGCCCCAAAAGGACCGGATGTACGGCAGGGCCTCGATCAGTACTTTTGCCTTGGCGATGATTTTTTCCATGCCTGCACTCCCCCCGGCTGACGCTTCCGGCGGCCGCGGCCGCCCGGGATGCTAAAAAGCGTTACAGGATATAACGGCTCAAGTCGCGGTTCTTGACGAGGTCGCCGATGCGCTGCTGCACGTACTCCGCCGTGATGGTGACCGTGTTTCCCGGCATCTCCGAGGCGTTGAAACTGACGTCGTCCAGGACGCGTTCCAGCACGGTGTGCAGGCGCCGCGCCCCGATGTCCTCGGCCGCCTGGTTGGCCTGAAACGCGACCTCCGCCATTTCCGCCACGGCGTCCGCGCCGAAAACCAGGGTCACGCCCTCGGTCTGCATCAGGGCCTGGTATTGCTTGCACAGGGCCTGCCGGGGCTCGGTTAAAATGCGCCGGAAATCCTCCGCCCGCAGGGAGGACAGTTCGGCCCGCAGGGGAAAGCGCCCCTGGAGCTCGGGAATGAGGTCCGAGGGTTTGGAAATGTGGAAGGCCCCCGCCGCAATGAACAGGATGTGATGCGTCCGCACTTCCCCGTGGCGGGTGTTGACGGTGGTGCCCTCCACGATGGGCAGCAGGTCGCGCTGCACGCCCTCGCGCGACACGTCGGGGGTGTGGGCCTGCTCCCGGCCGGCCACCTTGTCCAGCTCGTCGATGAAGACAATGCCCATTTCTTCCACGCGGCGGACGGCTTCCGCCTTGATCTCGCCCATGTCCACCAGGCGGTTCAACTCTTCCTGAACCAGGAGGCGCCTGGCCTCGGAGACCTTGACGCGCTTTTTGCGCGGCTGTCCCCCGCCACCGGGCAGGACGTTCTGCATCATCTCCTGGAGGTTCATGGAGAGCTCCTCCAAATTGGCGCCGGAAAGCACCTCCACCATGGGCATGGGCGACTCACGGCTCTCCAATTCCACCAGCTCGTTCTCCAGCTCCCGGTCCCGGAGCTGCTGCCGGACCTTGGCGCGGGCTTCCGCGTGGCGCTGGCTCCGCAAGTCGGCTTCGGCCGCGCCCTCCTCCGCGGAGACCGCGGGGGCACGGCGGCGGTTGGCCAGCGGCGGCAGCAGCAGTTCCACCAGCCGCTCCGAAGCCACCTCCTCGGCCTTGCCGCGCACGGCGGCGAAACGCTCCTCGCGCACCAAGTTGACGGCCTGCTGGACCAAGTCCCGGATAATGGATTCCACGTCCCGGCCGACGTATCCCACCTCCGTGTACTTGGAGGCCTCCACCTTGATGAAGGGCGCGCCGACCAAGGCCGCCAGGCGCCGCGCAATCTCGGTCTTGCCGACCCCCGTGGGCCCGATCAGCAGGATGTTCTTGGGAGTGACTTCCTCCCGCATGTCCTCGGCCAGGCGCCGGCGCCGCAGGCGGTTGCGGAGGGCGATGGCCACCACGCGTTTGGCCTCGGCCTGCCCGACGATGTACTTGTCGAGTTCGGTCACGATGCGCTGCGGGGTCAACTCCAGCTCGGGGTTGCCGACGGGTTTCATAATTCCTCCACCGAGATCTCCCGGTTGGTATAGATGCAGATGTCGGCGGCGATTTCCAGGGCGTGCCGCGCGATCTCGACCGCCGGCAGGGAGGTGTGCTGCAGCAGGGCGCGCCCGGCGGCCAGGGCGTAGGCTCCGCCGGAGCCGATCGCCGCCACGTCGTCGTCGGGTTCGATGACCTCCCCGGAGCCGCTGATCACCAGCGACCGCGTGGCGTCCGCGACCACGAGCAGCGCCTCCAGGCGCCGCAGGATGCGGTCCGTGCGCCAATCCTTGGCCAATTCCACCGCGGCCCGGGTCAGGTTGTGGTGAAATTGTTCGAGTTTTTCTTCGAAACGCTCGAAGAGCTGGAAGGCGTCCGCGGCCGCGCCCGCGAAACCGGCCACCACCTTGCCGGCGGCCAAGCGCCGGATCTTGTTGGCGCGGCGCTTCATCATGGTGTCGCCCACGGTCACCTGCCCGTCCCCGGCCAAGGCGACGCGGTTATCGCGCCGGACGCAGATGATGGTGGTGGCCTGCACGGAACCGGCAATCGGCATGGTGTCGCCTCCCGAAGGTTAAGCCCGCGGATGCGCCTTGCGGTATTCCGCTTTCAGGCGCTCCGTGGTGACGTGGGTGTAAATCTGGGTGGTCTTCAAATTCACGTGCCCGAGCAACTCCTGCACGGCCCGCAGGTCGGCGCCGTTGTCCAGCAGGTGGGTGGCGAAGGCGTGCCGCAGGCTGTGCGGCGAAATGCCCCGTGCAGCGCCGATTTGGCGGATGTATTGATCCACCAGCCGTTCGATGCTGCGCGGCGAGAGGGACCCGCCGCGCAGGTTGCGAAACAACGCGCCGCCGGCCGGCGCCGGGCTGGCGGCCAGATAGTCCCGCACGGCCGCCAGGGCCGGCTGCCCGACGGGCAGGATCCGTTCCTTGTGGCGTTTGCCCAGCACCCGCACCAGGGCCGAGGCGAAATCGAGGTCGCCCGCATGCAGGCCGGACAATTCCGACAAGCGCATGCCGGTGGAGTAAAAAACCTCCAGAATGGCCCGGTCACGCCTGCCCGCCACGGTGTCCGCCGGCGGCGCCGACAGCAGCGCAAGCATGCCGGCAGGGTCCAGGAACCGGGGCAGCCGCCGCTCGCCCTTGGGCGTACTCACGCCGGTCAGGGGATTGTCCTGCATCCGGCCGTGCCGGCGCAGAAAGCGGTAAAAAGCCCGGAGGCTGGCCAGCTTGCGGGCCAGGGTCTGGCGGGCCGCGGTGTGGGCCTGCAGGTGGGCCAAAAAAGCCCTCACCGTGCGGTGGGTGATCCGGTGCGGGAAAGCGGCGCCGGCAAATTCCCGGAACTCGCGCAGGTCCCGGCCGTAGGCGCGCACGGTATGCGGCGAGGCGTTCCGCCCGGCCTTGAGATACTCGAGAAAATCCGCCAGCGGGTCCACGGTCGTCCTACTCCGACTGGACTTTTTCTAGGAGCCGTGAAAATTCGTAGAGGAATTTGATAATGGTAAAATTACCCTGGTACGCCTTGCGGCTCATGGCGATCTTTTCCGCGATTTCCTTCAAGCCCTCCTCGAACACCGCGCGGGACAGGGTCCGGCGCATGACGTTCAGCCAGATGGAGGCCAGGGCGTTCATGGCGGTGATGAACTCCTGGTCGCGGGTGGCCGGGGGCAGCTTGCTTTTCGCCTTCAGCAGGAGCTCGAAATTGATCAAGGCCACGGCCTGGCGGTCGCGCCCCGGCCGCTTCAAGGCCTCCTCGAACAGGCTGGGATAGCGGAGCGAGACCTGTTTCATGCCTTCGGTCAGCAGCGTCTCCAGCGCGCTGGGTTCCATCTGTTTCAAACAGGTGTTGGACATGAGGCGGAACAGGTCCTCGTAAATGGCCGCCAGGCACAAGTCCAGGATTTCGGAGGTGAATTCCGCCCGCTCCTCCTGCATCCCCGGCGGAGGCTCCTTGAACAGTTCGAGCGTGGGCTTGCTGTCTTCGTGCAGCCGGTCTTCGCCGACCGACTCATACAGGTTGATTTCGCCGTTTTCGTCGGCGCCCTCCAGCAGGTGCCGCACGCGGTCGAGCAGGGGCGCCGCCCCCCCCTCGCCGGCCGGCCGCGAGAAGAAGCCTTCCCGGGCCTGGCCGTTTAAAAAGGTCAGGTAGTTCAAGTTCTGCCCCAGTTTCACCTCCACGTAGCCGGTGAAATGTTTGCGGTCGAACAGATCCACGAGGCTGTTGAAATTGATGAGCTTGGTCTTCAGCCGGCCGTGGGTCGGTTCGAAAATGAACGTGCCCAGAATGACCACCATCAGCAACTTGCTGATTTCGTAAAAGCTGATCGTCCCGTCCTTCTGGTTGCGCAATTTTTCCATGGCCTCGGTGACGGTCAGGATTTCCCGGCCCTGGGGCAAAAACCTCCCCGCCTTGACCGCCTTGCCCCCGAGCAGGAAAATGACGATCTGCTCCTCGGGGTAGCGGACATCGAGGTAGCTGGCGACGCGGCTTTGGCTCTCGGCCATCACCTTGTCCAGCTTCACCGTGGCCAGCGGCAGGTTCTCGACGATCGCGCGGGTGTTGGGCAGGAATAAGGGTTTCACGCCTGGGTTGCCTCCTCGCCTCTCCGGGGCCGGGCGTAGCCGCAGCCTGCTACCGGGCACATGATCTGCTCGCCCGATTTCTTGGAAACCTTGACCACGAGGTAGGGGTTGCCGCACTTCGGGCAGGGCTCGGCGACCGGCAGATTCCAGGAACTGAACTGGCACTTCGGGTATTCGCTGCAGCCGAAAAAGACCCGCCCCCGCTTGCTGCGGCGCTCGATCACCTGTCCGGAACAGCCCGGCAGCGGGCAATGCATCCCGATCTCCTTGTTGATCGGCTTGGTGAATTTGCAGGCCGGGTATCCGCTGCAGGCCAGGAATTTTCCGAAGCGGCTGTACTTGACCACCAGGGGCTTGCCGCACTTCTCGCAGGTTTCGTTCACCGTTTCCTCCCGGGAGGAAACGATCTGGCCGTTGGCGTCGGTGGCGAGCCGCTTGGTGTTGCGGCAGGTCGGATAGTTGGAGCAGGCGATGAACTTGCCGTGCCGGCCCCATTTGACGATCATCTTGCCGCCGCACTTTTCGCAGGTTTCGTTGATTTCCACTTCCACTTCCGCTTTGATGTCGTGCATCTCCGTCTGCGCTTTCTCCAGGGCGGCCTGAAAAGGCCGGTAGAAGTCCCGTAGCACGGAGACCCACTCGGCCTTGCCGGCTTCGATCTCGTCCAGTTCGTTTTCCATCTGGGCGGTGAATTCGACGTTCAAGATGTCGGGAAAATTCTCCACCAGCAGGTCGTTGATGATGGTGCCCAGTTCCGTGGGATAAAAGCGCCCTTCGCGCCGCTCGATGTAATTCCGCAGCAGGACGGTGCTGATGATCGGCGCGTAGGTGCTGGGGCGCCCGATGTTGTTCTCCTCCAGCGCCTTGACCAGGCTGGCGTCGTTGTACCGCGGCGGCGGCTGGGTGAATTTCTGTTCCGGCCGCAAGGCGTGCAGGCGCAAGGATTGGTCCTCCTGCAAGGGCGGCAGCTGCCGGCTCTCCTCGGGTTCGGCGGCCGGGCTTTCGCGTTCCGGGCCGGTCCCGTACAAAATGGTGAAACCCTTGAACTTCAGGATCGAGCCATTGGCCCGGAACCAATACTCCGCCCCTCCCGCCGGTGCGGTTCCCGCAGCGGCGGCCGCGATGGTCACCGAGGTCGCGTCGAACTCCGCCGGCTTCATCTGGGAGGCCAGGAAACGCTGCCAGATAAGGCGGTACAGCTTGAACTGGTCCGGCGTCAGGTACCGCCGCAGGCTCTCGGGCGACTTGTCCTTGCTCAGGGTCGTCGGCCGGATCGCCTCGTGCGCGTCCTGAATCTGCTTCTTGGTCTTGTATTCCGGCGGCTTGGCCGGCACGTATTCCGGCCCGTACGTGCGCTGAATCAAGTGCCGCGCCTGTTCCTGGGCCTCGGCGTTGACGCGGGTGGAGTCGGTCCGCATGTAGGTAATCAAACCCACCGGGCCTTCGGCTCCGATCTCCAACCCCTCGTAGAGCTGCTGGGCGACCAGCATCGTTTTTTTGGCGGTAAATTGCAATTTATTGGCCGCGTCCTGCTGGAGCTTGCTCGTGATGAAGGGCGGCGCCGGATAGCGGAACTGTTCTTTCTTCTCGATCTTCGCGACGCGGTAGGCCGCCGCCCGCAGGGCCGTCACCAAGTCCTCGCTTTGGGCCTGGTTGAAAATTTCCAGCTTTTCTCCGTTGACGTGGGTCAGCAGGGCGCTGAAGACGCTGCCGTCGGTTTGAAGGTCGGCTTCGATTTTCCAGTATTCCTTGGGTACGAAGGCCTCAATCTCGCGCTCGCGGTTCACGACCAAGCGGACCGCCACGGATTGCACCCTCCCGGCCGACAGACCCTTGCGCACCTTCTTCCACAGCAAGGGGGACAACGAATAGCCCACGATGCGGTCCAGAATCCTCCGGGCCTGCTGCGCATTCACCATGTTCAGGTCAATGGCGTGCGGGTGGGCCAGGGCCTCCTGAACGGCTTTCTTGGTGATTTCATTAAACGTGACGCGGTACACCTGCAAGCGTCCGTTGGACAGTTCGTGACTCAAATGCCAGGAAATGGCCTCTCCCTCGCGGTCCGGGTCGGGCGCGAGGTAGATCGCCTTCATCTTGGACGCCTGGCGCTTGAGTTCCTTCAAGATCTTCGAGCGGGCGCGAATGGTGATATAGTGGGGCGTAAAGTCGTGCTCGAGGTCCACGCCGAGCTTGCTTTTGGGCAAATCCCGCACGTGCCCCAGGGACGCCTTGACCTGGTAGTTGTCCCCCAAATATTTCTTGATGGTCTTGGCTTTCGCCGGCGACTCTACGATTACAAGGTACTTCGACATCAGCTGGAATAAACTCCCTTTAAATGTTTTTAATTTAAGCACAGGCCGTAAACAATGTCAATCAAAAGGGCTTTTCGCGAACCCGGCGGGTCCGCCTCCGACCGGCACCGGGAAAGCCGCCAGGGAGAAATTCAGCCCGCGGCCAGCCAGTATTTCGGTCCAAAGCCGCGGCCGGGAAAACGCCGCAATACGCCCACGACCGGGGTGGTGTTGAGGATCGCACCCTGCCGGATATCGGCCGCAAAGCCCAAGCGCCGCAAACCCCTCCCGTGCGGGCTGGAGGTCAAGGCCGCGGCGAGCTTCCTAACCCGGAGGGAGGGTTGCAGCAAGTCACGGGGTGCCACCACCCCCCGCGCCAAGGCATACGCCCTCTTGGCCGATTTATCCAGGCTGCCCGGCCCGCGGGCACCCAGGCACAAGATCAGGGCTTGGATCAACAAGCCCGCTGCCAGGGTGTCCTCGGCCGAAGCACGCCCCGTTTCCCCGGCCGCCAACACCACGATGCGTCTTGTCCCCCCGCGGAGCAGCTTCCGGGCAGCCGCGGACAAATTGTTGAGACACACGGCCAGGACGCGGCGGGCCCGCACGGCCCTCACCAGGGCCCGGGTGCCGTTGCTGGTCGCGAGCACCACGGTCCGGCCGCGTATGCCGCGCACAAACTCGGCCGGGGAATTTCCCCGGTCAAAGCCGGGCACCCGGAGGCCGCTTCTCTCCCCGGCCAGCAGGGGGGCCGGTCCCAGGCTCTCAAGCCGCCTGGCCCAGCGCATGGCCTGCGGGATCGAGCCGCAGGGAATCACCCCCGCCCCCCCGTGCGCCAAAATGCTGGTGATGCTGGTCGTCGCACGCAGCACGTCGATCACGGCCACGGCCGACCCGCGCCACGGGACGGGGCAGGGTGCGGTGGCATGGGGTACGAACACGATGCTCGGAGGCGCGTTCGGCATGGTCCCGCCCATTCCAGGCAAATGTCCGCCGAAAAGTGATCCCGCGGCGGCGGGTTTTTCCGTTTTTACCAGAACCGCCCCGAAGATGCAATGATTTATGTCGCGCGGACTTATCGGAGGCTTTAAAACAGAAGGGTGAAGAAACCGGTGAGGCTCCCGAAACGCAGCGAAAATTCGGACAAATTGCGCGGTTCCTGGAAGCGGGCGAAGCCGGCGGTGTAAGAGAAATCAAGGCCCCACCCCGCCGAATCCCGGTAATGCATGGCCAGCCGCCCCCGCCAACGCGATCCCGCGCCGGCCGTATCATAGACGTGAATGCCCTCGACATCCCGCTCGATCGTCGTGTTTTGATAGACTTCGATGAAAGCCAGCGGCGCGTAGGCAACCGCCGCCTGCACCTGTAAATTTTCCGTTTGCAGCAGGCGGTAATCCACGAACGCCTCGGCGCTGCGCAAGCGGTACTGCAGAAACGTCAGGGCTTCGCTGCCGTTATAATGCCGCAACGCATGATCCTCATAGCCTACGCCGACATCCCAACCACCCCAAACATTGACCCCGACTTCCAGCGTGAGTTTTTGCTGCCAGGCCCACAAGTAGTACGGCTCCAGGTCAAGGGTCACGATATCCGAACCCGTCCATTTGCCGCCCGCGTTCCAATCCGACAAGCTCCCCGCGGCGCGCACCTTGAGGGGGCCCAGACGATACCCCAGGCCCAGCGTGGCCAGGGTGCTTTGGATCAGGGTCTGGAAATAATACCCTGCCGGATCCCGGGCATAGGTTTGCACCGTGAAATATTCCATGCCGCCGCTCACTTCCAGCTCGGCGGCGGCCGGCCCCGGCAGGCCGGACCCCAGGCAAAGCGCCGCCAGCACCCCGCAGGTCCAGATCCACCGACGATCCGGGCGCATTCCCTTTTCCGCACCGGACCCGGGCCGGTTCATGAGGGATTTTCCAGCCATTGGTAGACGCCTCCGGGCGATCCCTGCACACGCCCCTGCAATTCCAAATCCAGCAAATCGCTCAACAGACGCTGCACGGGCTGGCCGCTGGCAGCCGCCAGCTGGTCCACGTTCCGCGCGCCGTCACGCAGGAGGGCGCAGAGGGCCTCCTGTTCGGGAGTCAGGTCCGCCGGCCGCGGCGCGGGGGAAGACGCGGAGCCGCGCGCGCGCGCCGCCTCCCCGATTTCGGACAGAATGTCCCGCACGCCCGTGACCAGTTTCGCGCCGTCCTGGATCAACGCGTGGGTCCCCTGCGACAGCCGGGCGTGGTAGATTCCCGGCAGGGCGAACACTTCCCGGCCTTGCTCGGCCGCCCAGCGGGCGGTGATCAGGGCGCCCGAGGTGGCCGAGGCCTCGGTGACCAAAACCCCGCGGCTCAGGCCGCTGATGAGACGGTTGCGCTGGGGGAAATTCCAGCGCAGGGGCGGTACGCCCAGCGGAAATTCGGACAGCGCGGCCCCGGCTTCCAGGATGCGCTCATGCAGCGTGCGGTGGGCCCGGGGATAAACCCGGTCCAGACCATGCGCGAGCACGGCCAGCGTCCGGCCGCCCGCGTCCAACGCCGCCTGATGCGCCGCCGCGTCGATGCCCAGGGCCAGGCCGGAGACAATGGTCCATCCGCCGGCCGCGAGTTCCGTCGCCAGCATCCGGGTGGCCTGCATGCCGTACGCGCTGGGCCGCCGGCTTCCCACCACGCCCAGCGCGCGTTCATCCTCCGGCTGGAGCCGGCCGCGGAGATACAGGACCGGCGGCGGCAGCGGGATCTCGCGCAACAGGCGCGGGTAGTCCGCATCGGACAGGGTCAGGACCCTGCAGCCGGTGTTCCGGCAGCGCTCGAGTTCCGCCTCGGCTTCCCGCTCCCACGCGAAGTTCCGCAGGAGCCCGGCCAATCCTTGCCACGAACCGCCGGCGTCTTGTCCGGCGTCCCGCGCGGCGGCGAACACCTGCTCCGGCGAGCCGCAGGCCGCGACCAGCCGGTGCATGGAGGCGGTCCCGATTCCAGGCGCCAAATTCAAGGCCAACCAGGCCAGGGAAGAATTGGACATGGAGTTTAGCCGAAGGAGACTTCCACCCGGGCGCCGTCCCGCAGGGGCGTGGTGAAGCCCGCGGAGATCCCGTCTACCGTCAGCTTGAGGGATCCCCCGTCGGACGGCGGATTTAAAGGCAGTCCCTCCAAAATTTGCGAAAGGATGGGGGGCTGGCTGGAAAAGGACTCGACGACGATTTCGGCGTCGCTGGGGATGAGATCCTCCCCGTTCGCGGGGCGCCCGTTCACCAGCACCCGGCTGCCGCCGTAATCCAGGGTGCGGGGTTGGCCGTTCACCAATACGGTCATGCGCAGGGGGCCGGTAACGTCGCCCACCAAGTCCTTGATCGCCAGTCTGCCGGAGGTCTGCTTGAATTCAATGCGGTCGTCCGGCAGCGGCCGGTAGTCGGGCTCCACCGGTTTCCCGTTGGCGGTAAGCTCCCAGCGGACTCCCTGCAGGCGGCGCTCCTCGCCGTTGACGCGCACCATGAATTCTTCCGGGGTTTCCGGGCGTCCGGCGAGCTCCGGCAGCAGTTCGGCCAGGGTCCGGTTTGAGACCCAGGCTAAATTGGCGCGGTCCGGCAGCGGCTCGTCCTCGGCCACCAGGCGGCCGTCCCGCGTAAGGGCCAACTCCAAATCCCGGTGATGCCCGTTCACCACGCACCAGGCCGGGCCCGATGGCCGCGGCACCTGGGCCGGCAACAGCTTCGCGTCCTTGCCGTCCGCGGCTTCCCGGAACTCGATCTGGTCCTCGCGCGTCACGACCGTGTCCAAGTGGGCGGGCTTGCCGTTGACGGTCAGGCTGGCCGCCACGCCCGTGGTGCCGGGAAGGGTATGCATGCGCCCGTTCAAGGTGTAGGTCATGGCCTGGCCCGGACGCGCGTACAAACGTTGAATTTCACACCCCGCCGCCAGCAAGGCATCGAAGACCGTCGGCCCTTCGTGCAGGGACAGGAGCTGGACCGGCTGGGCGTTGAGCAAGACTTTCTGGAAGGACAAACCGCGCCCGCGCAGGCCCGACAACGCGATCCCCAGGGGCGTGACGCCTTCGATGCCGGTCAGCAGCCCCGTGGAGTTGAAAAGGTCCGGAATGAAATCCGGGCCGCGCCCCCCCACCCGCTGGGGATCCAGGCCGAGCTGCCGGGCCAGGGCCTCTCCCAGTCCGGGGGTGGCGCTGCCACCGCCCACCATGACCACCGCCTTGGGCGCGCCGCCGTTGAGTGTGAGGATCCGTTCCGCGATGGCCTGGGCCAGGTTGTGCACATCGCCCTGGAGGGTGTGCGTCATTTCCTCCGCCGGCAGGCGGCGTTTTTGTCCCAGGAGGGTCGTAAACTCCACGATCTCCCGCCCGGCGGTTTCCAGCAGGCGCTTCACCCTTTCCCCCTCCGCGAATTCCAGCAGGTAGTGCTCGCAGAGTTTCTCGGTGATTTCATCCCCGGCTTCGGTCACCATGGCATAGGCAAAGACCGTGCCTTCCCGCGTCAAGGCGATGTCGGACGTGCCCGCCCCGATGTCCACCAGCGCCAGGTTCATGCGGCGCAGGTCCGCCGGAATGGTGGCTTCGATGGCCGCGATGGGTTCCAAGGTCAGGCTGGTGGCCGAAAGCCCGGCGCGCCGCAGAACGGCCATGAGGGAATCCACGACCTGGCGCGGCAAAAACGTGGCCAGCACCTCGGCCGAGAGTTCGCGCCCCTGGTGGCCTACCAAATCTTCCATGTCCTGGCCGTCCAGGCGGAAACGCACGGTCGAGAAGCCGACGCAGTGGAACTGCTGGCCTTCCTGCCGGGCGCGCAGCGCGGCCTGGGCAGAGCGGGCCGCCGACAGTTCCAGGGCCAGCACGTCCTCGCGGGTGACTTCGCGCACGAAGGGGAAGCGGCGGACGAAAATGGCCGCTTCGGTGATCAGGGCCCGGCCGGCCGCCGCCACCGCCGCCTCGGTGAGCGTGCGTCCCGTGGCGGCCTCGAGGTTGTGCTTGACCTGGCCCACCACCTCGGCCACGGCTTCGATCTTGTGCACCTGGCCGTCGAGCATGGACCGGTCGGGATGTTCGATGACGCTGGCCGCCAGCACTTTCATTCCCCGGGCGTGCGGTTCCACGATCAAGCCCGCGACCTTGCGGGTACCGATATCCAGAGCCAGCAGGGAGTGCGATGGGGTGTTCAATGGGTCACCTTGATTGCGCGCAGGATGATCTCCAGGGACTTTCTCTCGGGAATGAGGAAGAAGTGGCCGTCGATGGTTTGTTGCGCTTCCATGAACTGGGTCTCGATGCAGATGACCTCGAGATCCTGCGGAAGGCCCTTGGAGATTTCGGCCATGACCGCCTCGGCCAGGTCGAAGATCAGCTGGGGCACGGACTGCAGCAGCATCATGCCCAGGAATTCCGTCAGGGCGTTCAAGTAGGCGCCGGCCAGGATGTTGCCGGCCTCCTTGATGGCGGAGTGTTCCAAAACCGTCAGAATCTGGCGCTCGGCGGTATCCTGGTTGGTCAGCAGGGCGGCGAGCTGGAGGGCGCTGCTGCGCGGTAGAATCAGGACGATCTTGGCGGAGATGTCGCCCAGGACGTGCATGGTCACCCCGGCGATCAGCGACTGCTTGCCCCCGACGATCTCGATGGTTCTGTCCAGCGGCAGGCACAGCGCCCGGGGCACGCTGATGAAGACCTTCTTCCCGATCAGCTGGGAGAGGGCGGTGGCGGCATGGCCCGCGCCGATGTTGCCGATTTCCTTGATGGCGTCCAGCTGTTCTTCACTGAGTGGAATATTGCCGGCCAATGCTCCTCCTTGTTAAGGCCCTCCGCTTCAGACCAAAGAGGGCACGTCCAGAACCAGCGCGATCCTGCCGTCGCCCAGGATGGTCACGCCCGCGAACCCGCGCACGCCCTTCAGCAGGGGCCCCAGCGACTTGATGGCGATTTCCTGCTGCCCCAAGACCTCGTCGACCAGCAACCCCACGCGCACCTCGCCGACCTCGCTCACCAAAATGGCCTGGTCCGCGTTCTTCTCCTCTTCGCCGGGCAGCCCCAAGACCTGGTTCAAGCGGACCAGCGGCAGCACCGAATCGCGGTACAGGACCACTTCGCGCTGCTGCACGAACTTGATTTCGGTGCTCGACAGCTCCAGGGTCTCCACGGTGTTGATCACCGGAATGGAATAGATTTCCTTGCCGACCCGGATCAGCAGGGCCTGGATGATGGCCAGGGTCAGGGGCATGCGCAGGGTAAAGGTGCTGCTCTTGCCGATTTCGCTTTCGATGCGCAGGCTGCCGCCGAAGGACTCGATCTTGGTCCGCACGGCGTCCACGCCCACCCCGCGCCCGCTGACCTCGGTGATTTTTTTGGCGGTGGTAAATCCCGGAAGGCTGATCAGGTTTATGGCCTCGGTGTCCGTCATCCGCTCCACCGCCTCCGGGCTGACGAGCTTGCGTTCCACCGCGACGCGCCGGATGAGCGCGGGATCCAGGCCCCGGCCGTCGTCCTCCACCTTGATGATGACGTGATTTTTCTCCCGCAGGGCGATCAGGCGGATCAGGCCGCGCCGGGACTTGCCGGCCTGCTCGCGCTCCTCAGGCTCCTCCACGCCGTGGTCCACCGCGTTGCGCAGGAGGTGGACCAGGGGATCGTTGATCTCGTCCAAGACGGTCCGGTCCAGCTCGATTTCCTTGCCTTCCATCAGGAGGTCCACTTCCTTGCCGCCCTCCTTGGCCAAATCCCGGATCATGCGCGGAAAGCGGTTGAAGATGTGTTCCATGGGCACCATCCGGACCTCGGTGACCTCGTCCTGCAGCTCGTTGGTGATCCGGTCGAAATGCGCCAGGGCCTCCTTCAACTCCCGCAGGTCGTATTGCTTGGAAATCTGGGACAGCCGGATCTTGTTGATCACGAGCTCCCCGATCAGGTTCTGCAGGTTGTCCAGCCGCTCGATGCTGACGCGGATGCTTTGCACGGTCCGCCCGTGCTGGGCGGCGGCTTGGGGTCCGTGGGTTTCGGCACCTTCCGGGGAACCGGCGGACGGCTCCGCGCCCCGTCCCCAGAACTCGTCCAACTCGCCGGCCTTCAGTTCGAGGATGTCGTACCGTTCGACCTCCGCAATGCCGCGCAGGCTTTTTTTGAGGATGTCCTTCCCTCTTTTGGACAGCAACAACAGCTTAAACTCTCGCTCAAATTGTCCTTCCTGAAGCAGTTTGGCTTCCGGCTGGGTTCCGATGATTTCCCCATGTTCGGACATGGCCTTGAATACCATGAATGCGCGGACGCCCTTGAAGGAACAGTTTTCCTCCAGGCGCACATGCACGCCGTACATGAGGTAGCCCTCGGTCTCCGCGTTGGAGATGATGGACTCCATGTGTTCCCCGGCCAAAACGTCCGTATCGGTATGGATGTATTCCGGAGACGCGGCTTCCTCGGGCCCGGGGCCGGCGGGCTCGCGGGGTTCCCGCCCGGGTTCCGACACGACGGCCTGCAGTTTTTCCAGCAACTGGCTCATGTCCAGGTTTTTGGGCTCGGAGGCGGAGATTTCCTCCACCAGCAGCGACAGCATGTCCAGGCACTGGAAGAGCACGTCCACCACGGTCCCGGAGACCAGGGTCGTCTGGCTGCGGAGACGGTCCAGAACGTTCTCCATCTGATGGGTCAACTCCGTGATCTGGTCGAAGCCCATGGTGGCGGCCATGCCCTTGAGGGTATGGGCCGTGCGGAAAATTTCGCTGAGGGAGTGCGGGTCGGTGGGGTTCTTTTCGAGGCTCAACAGCATCTGGTTGAGGTAATCCAAATGCTCGAGGGACTCGCTGATGAATATGTCCTTGTATTGCAGGGTATCCATGATTCCCTCGGGCTAAAAAGCCGGAAAAAATACCTGGATCATAAAAAAACGACGGGATACTCGACATCGCCGGACAGGCAAAACGGCAGAGATCGCCTGCGTCGCAGCGCTGAATTCATTTTATGTTAACAAGAAAAAATTGCGCGTGCAACCTCCTTTTTCCCGCGGCCGCCGGGCGGACGCGGTGGGAGCCGGTTCAATCGATCCGCGCCAACAGGCAGGTCAGGTACCGGCTTTCCGGCACCTGGGGCTTGACGGGGTGATCGGCGTCGGGACCGAAAACACGCCGCAGGCGCAGGCGCCGGCCGGCGTCCCGGACTCCGGCCAGCACGCTGGCCTTGAGGTCGCGCGGGGTGATGGCATGGGAACAGGAGCAGGTCAGAAGCAGGCCGCCCGGCTCCAGCAGCTGGGCCGCGCGCCGATGCAATTCCCGGTACCCGGCCAATGCCCGAGACCGCTGCGCGCGGTTCCGGGCGAAGGCCGGCGGGTCGAGAATGACGGCCTGAAAGATCTCGCCCCGCTCCGCGGCCTGGGTCAGGTAGGCGAAGACCCGGGCCCGCACGGGCAGCATGCGCCCGGCAAAACCGTTGAGCGCCGCGTTGGCGGCCAGCAATTCCAGGGCCGGGCCAGAGCTGTCCACGGCCACCACGCGTTCGGCACCGGCGTGGGCCGCCGAGACCGCAAACCCGCCGGTATAGCTGAAGCAATCGAGTACGCTCCCGCGCAGGCGCTGTTCCCGGAGCAGGCGCCGGGCCGCGCGCTGGTCGAGGTAGAAGCCGGTCTTCTGGCCCGCGGCCAGGCCGACGCGGAAACGGAGCGGCCCCTCCTGGATGCTGACCACCGGCTCGGGTTCCGGCGCGCCTGCAGGGAGCCAGATCCAGCCCAGCCGCGGCGGGAGCCCCTCGCGGGAACGTCCCGGTCCCAAGGAGCGCTCGTAGATCCCGCGGGGCTTGAGATGCGCACCCAGCCAGGCGATGACCCAGTCCCGCCGCCGCTCGGCGCCGGCAGTCAGGAATTGCACCACGACCACGTCGGCATAGCGGTCGCAGACCATGCCGGGAAGCGCGTCGGCCTCGGACCAGACCAGGCGCACGGCGTCCGAGTCGAGCTTCAGGCCCCGGCGCCGGGTCCAGGCGCGGTCGAGCTTGCGCGCCAGCTCGATGCGCTCGTCCGGCACGCCCTCCGGATAGCGCGCGCCGGCCGCCGGCGAGTAGAGCACGCGCAGGACGATCTGCACCTTGCGATTGGCGTAGGCGAAAGCGAGGGTCTGCCCGGCGGGATCGAGGACCTCGACCAGGTCGCCGGCTTGCGGCTCGCCTTCCCAGCGCGCGACTTGGCCGGCAAACACCCAGCGGGTTCCCCGCGCCACGGACCGTGATCCCGGCCGCGTCAGGATGGCGCGGGGCAGGTTCATTGACAGGGATAGGTCTCGGCGGCCAGGCAGGCTACGGCGATGGCGTAAAAGCGGTTGTCGGAGGTGTCGGCGCGGGAGTTCAAAACCAGGGGAATCTTCGCGCCCAGCGCGATCCCGGCCAGAGCGCCGCCGGCCAGGAACATCTGGGATTTGGACAGGATGTTGCCGGCTTCGATGTCGGGGGCCAGCAGGATGTCCGCGTCGCCCCGGACGGGACCGATAATGTTTTTTTCGCGGCAGACCCACTCCGACAAGGCGTCGTCCAAGGCCAGCGGGCCTGCGACCACGGCGCCGGTGATCAGGCCCGAGGCGGCCATGTCCACCAGCTTGGCCGCTTCCACGGTCACCGGCATCTTATCCTTGACGTCCTCGACGGCCGCTAAAATGGCGGCCTTGGGCCGGTCGTAACCCAGACAGCGCACGAAGTCGATGGCATTCTGGAGAATCCAGCGCTTGCGCTCCAAGTCCGGCGCGATGTTGACGGCCGAATCCGTCACGTACAGCAGGCGCCCGCAGGTACGGGCCTCCAGGATAAACACGTGCGAAATCGGGCGCTCGGTCCGCAGGCCGTACTCCCGGGTAAGCAGGGCCGAGACAATCGCGCTGGTATGGAGATTGCCCTTCATCAGCACCTGGGCCCGGCCGGCCAGCACTTCCTTGACGGCACCGTGAGCCGCGGCGTCCTCGTCCGGCGCGTCCACCCAGCCGGCCGGCGGAAAGTCCAGCTTCAATTCGCGCTTCAGCGCTTCGATGCGCCGGCGGTCCCCCACCAGGATGGCCCGGGCCACGCCTTCCGCATGGGCCCGCTGCAAGGCCGCCAGGATTTCCTGGCTGTCCGGGACCGCCACGGCCACGGTCTTTTTTTCGGCGCGCCCCTGCACGCGCCCCACAAGCTCGGCAAAATTTTTCAACATGGAGTTCTCCCACTTTCCAGGAAGGTTCGTTATGAATCGGTCTGGTTTTCCAACCAGCGCGCAATCGTCTCCGCCACGGCCTCCGGCGACTGGCCGTCCGTGGGAACGGTCCAATCCGCTTTGGCGTAGGCCTCGCGGCGCGAGGCGGCCATCGCCCGGATGCGCTGTAACACCTCGGCCGGCTCGCCGGCGAGCAGCGGCCGCCCCTCGGCGCGTCCCAGCCGTTTGAGAATTTCCTCCGGCTCGGCGGTCAGGCAAACGACCTTGCCCAGGGCGCGCAGCAGGGGCCAATTGCGTTCGGCCAAGACCATGCCGCCGCCGGCGGAAACCACCCGTTCCTCCGGCAGGACGACCAGTTGCCGCAGCACCTCGGTCTCGAGGTCCCGAAAGGCCTCCTCGCCGTCCTCGGCGAAGATCCGCGTGATGGACTTGCCCGCCAGCCGGACCACGAGGTCGTCGGTATCCACCAGGGGACGGCCCAGCTGCGCCGCCAGGCGCTTGCCGACCGCGTTTTTTCCCGTGCCCATGAACCCGACCAGGACCAGGCTTTTCATCTCGCCGCCAACCGCCGCCGGTAGGCCCGCCAATTCGCCGTCATTTCCCCCCGGGAATCTCCGCCGAATTTCTCTTGGCACGCCTGGGTCAACACCAGGGCCACCATGGCCTCCCCGACCACGGCCGCCGCCGGCACGGCGCAGACATCCGAACGTTCCACGCCGGCTTCCCGTTTCCGCTTGGTCCGCATGTCCACGGAACGCAGGGGCCGCCGCAGGGTGGCGATCGGTTTCATGGCGGCGCGCAGCACGAGCGGCGCCCCGTTCGTGATGCCGCCTTCCAGGCCGCCGGCGTGGTTGCTCGGACGGAAGTAGCCGCCCGGGGTCCGGTACCCGATGGGATCGTGCACCCGTGATCCGGGCAGACGCGCGGCGGTGAACCCCAACCCGTTTTCGACCCCTTTGATGGCGGGGATGCTGAACAGGGCGGAGGCCAAGCGGGCGTCCAAGCGCCGGTCCCACTGCACGTGGCTGCCCAGCCCCGGCGGCAGGCCCCAGGCAGCCACCGCGAATATTCCGCCGCAGGTGTCGCCGGCGCGGCGCGCACGGTCAATGGCGCGGCGCATGGCCGCGGACGCGCGCGGATCGGGACAGCGGACGTCGGACTTCTCCGCCAGCGCCGCCAAGCGCTCCGGCGGTTTGAGCATGGGTGCGGCCTGCGCGGAGCCGATGGATTCCACCCAGGAACCGATGGCGATGCCCATCTCGGCCAGCAGCAATTTGGCCACGGCCCCGGCCGCCACCCGGGCCGCGGTCTCACGCGCCGAGGCCCGTTCCAGAATGTCCCGCAAGTCCTCGCGGTCGTATTTCAACGCTCCGGCCAGGTCGGCA
>Ga0315542_1000664_pt1 | contig 21849 bp, 18 predicted proteins | sample SalMarSW160120MG_FD_202541 | JGI IMG/M metagenome (GOLD analysis project Ga0315542, IMG submission 202541) | Salt marsh sediment microbial communities from the Plum Island Ecosystem LTER, Massachusetts, United States - Salt Marsh Sediment SW1601-20 ... | reverse complement strand
GGTGATAACAGCTACCCGGATGTTACCGGGGGTTATATAACAAAAGCCGATAAAACCACAGGAGGTGATCCGGTTGCATGGACAATGTCAAGTTCCCCCGGGCTGGAAGATGTTGCTTTTATTCATGAACTGCCTAAACCTGAAAATGTAACATCTCAACAGAACAATTATATCCATTCTCAGTTTGAACAACTCAGTATTGCTGCTGCCGCAGGCAATACCTCCCTTGTAGATGGATATCCTTCCATAATCGATATACCTTCTTTTATTGATTATCTGATTATTAATGAACTTTCTGCCAATGCTGACGCATATCAGTTCAGTACTTTTTATCATAAAGACAGGAACGGAAAACTGAGAGCCGGTCCGATTTGGGATCAGGATCTGACATTCGGGTATGATCTGTTTTTCTGGGGATTTGACAGGAGCAAGACCGACACCTGGCAATTCTGGAACGGCGACAATGAGGGACCTGCCTTCTGGAAAAACCTTTTTAGTAACCCTAAGTTCAAATGTTACCTTTCTAAAAGATGGAACCAGCTTATTCAACCTGGTCATCCACTTGATTCAGTTTTAATAGATAAGTTCATTGATAAGACGGATTCAACAATAAGTGAGGCAGTTGTGCGGGAAAACACAAAATGGGGCACTTCTCTTAATCATGCCAGTGAGATACAAAAGATAAAAGCATTCATCCAGGAGCGAATCCCCTGGATGACCAGTAATGTTGGTCCCTGTACCGCATGCAGCAATATTGAAATGCCTCCGCTGGTGATAACAAAAATTATGTATTTCCCTGATTCTACCCTTAAATTTCCTGAAAGCAAAAAGCAGGAATTCATTGAAATAACAAATACAGGGAATACACCGATTGATCTGACTGGCGACTATTTCAGCGGAACAGGATTTGTGTATCAATTTCCGCCTTCTGCTAGTATTGAACCAGGAGGGAAAAAGATCATTGCCAGTAATAGCGCAGTGTTTATTGCAAAATACGGAATACATCCTTCAGGCCAGTATACAAGGAATTTATCCAATTCCGGTGAGACCCTGGTGCTGGCTGATGGTTTTGGAAATGTAATTGACAGCGTTAAATATTCCAGCCTGCCACCCTGGCCCGATGCCAGCGCAAACGGGTATTACCTTGATCTGCCTGATCCTTTGTCGGACAACAGCCTGGCAGAAAACTGGATTGCCTCAAATAATACGATAATGGGGGTTGAAGACGTAAATACTGAGGCTGTTCTGAAACTGTACCCTTCTCCTGTAAGAGATGTCCTTCAAATAGAGTCGGACAAGGAAATAAAAAGCCTGCAGCTAATCAATTTACAGGGATATGTACTGCAAAACATTACTGTTAATTCAGACAGCTATATTCTTGGTATGAGAACTCTTTCACCCGGAATGTACTTTATTAAAGTAATTACTGCTGAGGGAAGCTTTGTAAGAAAGGTGGTAAAAGAATAAACCTGCATTAAACAGCATACTTTTTATCTGCTTCTTTAGTATTTAAAGAAGCTGAAATTTACGCCACCATAATTCCTGTGCTCGAAGAAAAGCCTGTGGTTATTGAAATTTAATCCTCGCGGATGCTCAAGAATGAAAAATCCATTTTCATTTATTATATCTGAATCCATGACCAGGTCAGGTAGTTCCTTAAGCCATGAAAGATCATAGGGAGGGTCAGCAAAAACCATATCGTATTTTACTGAACATGTCTTCAAATAAGCCATGACATCAATATGCACAGGTTTGATATTCTCAAATCCCATATCTTTAATAATATGTCTGATACCTGCAATGTGCTTAATGTCCTTCTCAACCAGATGCACTGATGCGGCTCCTCTCGATGCAAATTCATAACTTATACTTCCTGTCCCGGAAAAAAGATCAAGAACATTAACAGTCTCAAAATCAATCCTGTTATTGAGTATATTGAACAGGCCTTCCCTGGCAAAATCAGTTGTTGGTCTTGCCTTAAAGCCCGACGGAGGTATAATTCTCCTTCCCCTGTATTTACCTCCTATTATTCGCAATTTACTACACTGAATAGATTTAGATAACGTTGAAGTTCTGTTTCATTAAAAACATAACTGAAAGTGAATTTTCCTGATGGTTCTGCAAATTTTATTGTCCGGATATAAATAGAAAAACCCGATGAAAGATCATCATACTTTTCTGTAAGTCCGCTGAAATAAATCGTCTCTTCCTGTTTTATATCGAATTTCTTAAAAACGTTCAGAACAAAATACAAAATGTCTGAGATGTTTCTGTAGATGAAGGTATTACAGAATTTTAATATATTATCATTAAATATTATGAGGTTAAAATAATCTCGTTCAACATGCATATGTATATAATTACCATGAACACTTTTTCTGGTATGTGAAATATGATTTAATAAGGGCTTTATGTGATGAAACGGATATACCCCGGGGTAAAAACTATTAAAAAGGTCATTAACGGATTTTGAAACTGAGAAAACGAGGTATGCATCGGGATCATTGATCTTATTTGCAACTATCAGATTTCCTTCATCGTTGTTATGGTTAAGATTGAAATATTCCTCTTTTTTCGCCGGGTCAAAAAGCGCAGATGGAACAAGAGTGAACTTCTGCGATGGGATCACAATATTGATTTTTTTGTAACGTTTCAACAGAAAATCATCTTTGCTTAACAGGTCATTCAGATTGGTTGCATTGAAATACTTATTCTCGTCGGGCTCAAATGACCTCAGCAGTATGAATTTATTCCGTATTGAATCGAGAATACAATAGGATAATCCATCGGGGCTTCCCTGAACAGATAACTCATAGTTCTCAGTCGAGTTTATATCGAGTGTCTCGTCAAAAAGTTCAAGGAAAGGCATTTCTTAATGTTGTCAGGATTACCTAAGTTTACAAACAAAATTATAAAAAATATTCATGTAGCAATTTAAGATGCTGTCAAATAGTAATGCGGGATACGATAATATATAATAATCTTTGCAAGAACCTGGGGAATATTCCTACTGATGATCAGTCGGAGGCACTGAAAAAGATTGCCGGGTATATCTGCGATAATAATAATGATGTGATCTTTCTGATGACAGGTTATGCCGGAACAGGCAAAACAAGTGTCATTAGCTCAATAGTCAAAACCCTTGATCTGTTAAGAATGCGATCTGTCCTGCTTGCTCCGACCGGGAGAGCTGCCAAGGTATTATCATCATATGCAGGGAAACAGGCCTTTACCATACACAAAAAGATATACCGTCAGAAATCCTCAAAGGACGGAGTGGGAAGTTTCTCTCTTGACAGGAATCTCCATAAGGATACTTTTTTTATTGTTGACGAAGCATCTATGGTATCGAACAGTGCCGGCGATTCATCCCTGTTTGGCAGCGGCAGGCTTCTTGATGATCTTATTGAATATGTTTATTCAGGAACTGATTGTAAATTGATTCTAGTTGGTGATACTGCCCAGCTTCCGCCTGTCGGATCAACATTAAGCCCGGCCCTTGATCCTTCAGCACTGGGAGATTATGGATTTGGGCTTGTGTCGTGCGAACTGAAACAGGTGGTAAGGCAGAGTGAAACGTCAGGGGTTCTCATGAATGCCACACGTGTCCGCCTCCAGGTTGCAGAACAGAACCTCATACATCCGGCAATTGACTGCATTAATTATAATGATACTGTAAGAATAACAGGGGAGGAGCTTATCGATGAGATCTCATCTGCTTATGGAACCTGTGGAATGGAGGGAACAATTATTGTCGTTAATTCAAATAAACAGGCAAACAGGTATAACCAGGGTATCCGGAACCGAATCTTTTTCAGAGAAGAGGAGATAAGTGCAGGCGATATGGTAATGGTGGTAAAAAACAACTATTTCATTTTAAATGAAGAAGAAGACGGCGCAGGATTCATTGCAAACGGCGATATTGCAGAGGTGAGGAAGATCAGAAAATATGAGGAAAGGTACGGTTTCCGTTTCGCTGACATGGTCCTTAAGTTTCCTGACTATAATATGGAGATCGAATCTAAAGTTATGATGGATGTACTGCACCTCGATACACCTGCTTTACCTTCAGAAAAGAATAGAGAGTTGTTTCAGAATGTTCTGGCTGATTACCTGCATATAAGGACAAGGCGGAAACAATATGAAGCAGTCAGGAATGATCCTTATTTCAATGCTCTTCAGATAAAATTTTCATATGCAGTTACCTGTCATAAAGCCCAGGGAGGCCAGTGGGAAAGGGTCTTTATAGATCAGGGGATGTTCAACCGTAACGAGATCACTATAGACTATCTTCGCTGGTTCTATACTGCATTAACCAGGTCAACCGACAGAGTTTACCTGGTGAATTTCACAGATACATTTTTTGTTAGCTCTTAGTTTCTGAACTGTTTGAGCTTTTGTCTTTATGAATTATGAATTTACAGGGAATTTAACACTAGTTTCCGGGAAAATTAAGCATTTTTAGTTTAATTATTAATATCTTAGTTCTTTAATATTCAGTATCATGAAAGATAAAAAACTAATAATTGTCACAGCCTTTTTCGCAGTATTGATATGTTTAATTATAACTGTTTTGCTTTTCTACAGTGTCTCCCCACGATTCCTGGTAATCTTATCTTTCACTATCGGTGTCATTACAGGAGTTTGCATAACTGCATTAATATTCTACCTGGTAAATAATTTAAGAAACAAAAGGTCGGGAAATGATAAATAAACTCTGGACATGAAATCATATAAAAAGGAACTTTGGTTTGAAATACCTTCACGCAGGGCATTTGTAAATATTACGGGTGAGGTGGAAAAGTGTCTTGGCGAATCGAATATCAGGGAAGGTCTGGTACTCGTTAATGCAATGCATATAACAGCCAGTGTATTTATTAATGATGATGAATCGGGTCTTCATCATGATTTCGAGGTCTGGTTAGAAAAACTTGCCCCTGAAAAGCCTTATTCACAATATAAGCATAACGGTTTCGAAGATAATGCGGATGCTCATATAAAACGCACTGTAATGGGCAGAGAGGTGGTTGTTGCAGTAACAGGAGGTAAACTTGACTTTGGCCCCTGGGAGCAGATATTTTATGGTGAGTTTGATGGGAAAAGAAGAAAAAGAGTGCTTGTTAAGATTATAGGGGAATAAAAATCTATCCTATTTGCAATATACCAATAAATTTCATATCTTTGTATGCCTCAAATAAACCGACTGCTTTCCTAAAAATCATTTTCAGGTAATTTTGATATTGACAAAAACTAAAAAAGTTTAGAAAAGTCAATTAATGAAATAGATATCTATTTAGGATTACAGAATGATATAATTAGAATTCCAGGCAGTCGTTATCTATTTAAAATTTATTTTAAAATAAGTAATTATGAAACAAGTATTGATTTTCTGTATTACAATGTTTCTTATAGTATCTGGTTGTAAAAAAATCGATGATCAGGCTGATAGAAAATCATCAGATAACATAGTATCAAAAAATATGTTAATTAATAATAACCTGAATGCCTTAAATGAAAGGATTAATTACACCGGTAATTCACCTAAATATATAATTGAAGATTCAGCAAAAGAAATATTTAAAAGTAGTAAAGGAGTATCAAATTCCTCAATAACTATTCAGTTGATTGCTGTTTTAATGCCACCCAATTATAAGGATGAAGTTTTGCAGGCATCACATATACGAATAGTGGATAATTATGCTTACATAGCATATAATACACAAGGTCCAAGATATTTGGGTGGTGTTGATATTGTTGATATAAACTCTCCTGATCATCCAAAACTAATATCCAGCGTTATCTTTATAAATCAGGAAACAAATAAAGGCAAAGATGTAAGTTCTATTGATGTTAAAAGTTCGCCTGCTGAAAAATGTAATACTTATCTTTGGATTACCGGAGCAGATGAAGCGAGTGATAGTGCTTTTGTAGAAAAATATGAGCTGAATCCATCTCACCAATTTGAATCAAGCCAATCTTTAAATTTCTATTTAAAGGGTTATGTCGGTACTGATGTAAGATATTATAATGGGAAAGTTTATATTACGTCTGGCACTGATGGAGGTTTGACAATATTAGATGATCAAATGAAAGAAGTGAGTTACCTTGATTTGACAAATGCCCGTTCAGTTGATATCAATAAAGATTTTTTAATAGTGCTTGGCGGAAATCCCGGGCATTTATATATTCCTGGTTCCTTGGATAAAGAAATTGGTGGTGCAAATGATCCTGAAGCAAAATCTATTGTAAGATTATTCTGCAAATTTGCCCTTGCTGCTCTTGGTGAAGACGGTTTAAAATGTTATGATATAACTTCTGATACACCTTTTGCATTAATATCTGCATTACCCAGACCATCAGTTCCTGAAGGTAAGGAACCCTGGGATTATGTTACAAACGGAGTGTCAGCCTTTAATAATGGCCGTGTTTATATAGCAAACGGCGCCGGAGGACTGGATATTGCTAAAATAAGTGGTAGTGGTCAGTTAAACTGGTTGGGTAATATTAATCTGGGTGCGTCAGCTAACTTTGTTGAAGCTAATACAAATTATATATTTGTTGCTACTGGTACGGGTGGATTGGAAATTTTAAAAGTTACAGAAAACTAGAATATTAAACAAAGTTCAGTATACAAAGGAATTACAGCTTCAAAAACCTTATTTTATTCGTTTTGCGAACACTTCAAAGATAAATCTTATAATTGCTGTTATCCGATAGAAAAAATCACGTCAGGTGCTTGAGTCTGACTTCCCGGTCTTTTCAGGTTTTACCGGCCGACGTAAAGAGGGTTGACGTACTTTTTTCTTTTTAATTTCAAAACCTTTCCTTTCAGTTTTACCCCATCCTTTTTTGCCTCTGAGTGCTTCCAGATTCCCCCTGACGGCAAAATAGGTATGCATGGGATAAAAGAAGGGTTCTAAAAAAGCAGCGAACACGAGTTTCAGAACATCTCTTTTCTTCTTGTACTTATGATAAGTTATTTCTTCAAAAAGTATTGCCCATATCGAAAAAGATACTGCAGAGGTGTAAACAAAAAGGAAGAGGAGTATGTAAAACGGCAAGTTAAGCGAATTAGTTAAAACAAGATAAATAGTATAAACAAAACCTGAAAAAGCAAGCAGTGGTGCTAACCATTCAAAGAAAACCCAGTATGGGTAACCAAGGAGACCCAAACTGCCATAAGTTCTATTAAAAAATATCTTACGATGTGTAAAGAGAGATTCCAGAAGACCGCGGGTCCATCGGGTACGTTGCTTATACAATGATTTGATGTCAGATGGCACTTCTGTCCAGCAGAGAGGATCGGGTATATATGTCACTTCGTACTTCACTCCTTTTTCAGCCATTTTCCGTCTCATACGGAGAACCAGTTCCATATCTTCGCCTACGGTCTTGGTACTGTAGCCCCCGCTTTTTATGACTGTTTCACGGTCAAAAATACCCATAGCTCCGGAGATAAGCATCAATCCATCAAGCTGGCTCCAGGCCATCCTCCCAAGAAGAAAGGCACGTGTATACTCAAGAACCTGAAGACGAGGCAGCATCTGGCCAGGAAGATGGATTTCACGTATATGACCACGTTCCACATCGCATGAATTAACAATTCTTATTACTCCACCAGCTCCAATAACCTTCCGATCTTTTTCTTCAAGAAATGGTTTTACAAGTTTAAGAATTGAGTCAGTTTCGATGATCGAATCGGCATCGATGGAAACAAAAAGACTGTTGTGGCAAATATTTATACCTGCATTTAGTGAATCAGCTTTGCCTCCATTTTTTTTGTCGATTACAATCAACCTGTTATATGAGGGATTTTTTGACTTATATACCCCTCTTATTCTTTCACAGGGTATATGGTAATCGAAATAATAATTAACCTTTGTAAGTTCATAATGCTCCTTTATCTTTTCAAAAGTATTGTCGGTTGAGCCATCATTTACCAGGATTACCTCAAAATTGTTATAATAGAGCGAAAGAAGAGTACGCACATTATCAATAATAGTTTTACTTTCATTATATGCTGCAGCAATAATTGAAATTTTAGGGCTCAATGGTGATAACACCAGGGAGTTATAGTTGACATAACTGTTTTTCCTCAGGTACTTACGAAGTGTCACGGCAGAGAAGATACCCAGAATCAGATATGATCCAATGAGGATCAGTGAAATTATAAAGAATATATTTGCAAAAATGGATCCCATCATATTTTAAAATATTCTCCGGTCAAGAACATGTTTTATAATAATATTGTAGTTCTTATATTTTGAAACCATTAGTTTGTCAAGTGCTATAACACCCTCTTCTCCATTGTTATGTATAGCTTTAGTCGCTTCGATTTGCAATTGTACATCGTCTTCCTTGTCGATTACAAGTTTCAGAAACCCCATCATAGAAATATCGGGCATTTTACCCATCGATTTAATAATTTCAAGGCAAATATTGTATTCCTGATATTTATACATATCCTTCATTGTCTCAAGTGTCGAACGCATATCAAGATCCCCGCTTACCTGTACTGCCAGGTATCTGACTGCAGGATCCGGGTGCATAAGTGTCTCCCGGACATCGTTTTCAGATTCTTTCTGTTTAAACTCCCTTATCATCCTAAGTGCAAATATAACCACGGAGGGATTGGGCGATGTGAGCCACTTTTGAAATGATGGGACAGGAATATTATGTTGAATGATAAGCTCATGAAGAGTTATCTGCTCCCATAAAGAGAAATGACTGGTGAGATGTGACAGAAACTCAAAAGGATTATCATCATTGAGTCTGACCAGAGCAATCTGAGCCTCCATTCTAAGTATTTCATTCGATGAGTTAAGAGCTTTATATATAGCACTATTAGCGTCATTTATATTCATAAAAGCCAACTCGCGGAATCCTTTTATTTTTTTATGCCATTGATGACTGTAAGCCCTTGTTATTGAATCCTTGTCCAGACTAAGAAGTTTATAAAGGCTGACAAGTTTTTTACTTTCGTCTCCCTTCAGGTAGATACTTACATCTATCATCTGGTCTATAAGAACCTGACGTCGGTGGGTATCAGAGGCAATTGAGCGGAATTCTTCAGGACTGGCACTGCCAAATAAGTAGTTAATGATAAGACTTTGATATTTCTCCATCAGATACAGATGCAGCAGCTCTTCCTTTTCCATCCTTCTTCTGTTCATAAGAATAATCACCAGTAAAATTATCATTGTAGCAATAGATATCATAATAGCTGCAATCAAGGCAGTGATAAAGGCTATTGATTTATCGGAATAATTTATTTTTTTTAGCCAGCGGCTTTCTCCTTTGAAGAAAAAGATATTGCGGACGACAGATGTAGATTTTTCAGGGATATCAATCGTGTCGGTTAGGTAAGTTGATGTCTTGAGAGTATCAGGTCCAACAGAGGATATCTGTATTTTGTGGTGGTTGTTTATATAATCAGGAGATTCCATCACAACATGAACGCAGGCCTCTGCAGTCATATAATTTGTAATTGATGGGTAAGCCCACCCAACATTAGCTGATAAAAGTGATAATATTAACAACAGAGTGTATCTTATCATTTCATTTTAATTGCATAGATTAAATTAACATCACCTTCAAACCTGTTTCGCCATATTTTTTCTCCATACTCCTCGCGGGAGAAACCTGCCCCAATTTTCATTATCAATTTATGAGTTACCGATAGGTTATACGCCAGCCTGACAGTGTTGGCATTTAGACGCATAAGATCTGTCTGTATATCAAAAGGTTCGTCTGGAGCAGCTCCTGTCCCCAGAGCAACCTGCAAGTAATCATTGTCATTGAAATATCTCCTTATTTTAAGGTATAATGAGTTTCTGGGACCATTATCCTTAAAATAGACAAATCCTTTTAAAGATAGCCAGTATTTGCCAATGTACTTTTCAACAGATGCTCCTGCAATGAAGGCACTACGGTCAAAATAATAAAAGTTTAATCCGGCAGATACAGCCCAGCCTGACGGCAAAATCTGCCATACTTCAACCCCGGCCCTGTGTCGTGGAAAATATGAACCAGGACTATAAGCATAAGCCAGATATGCATAGTTTTTATCAGTTATATTTGGCCATGCTTCAGCTTCTAATTGAAACTCTGTAGCATCTGAAGCAGGTGGTGCACCAATTTTAATATTTCCAACATTCAGTCCAGCGGATGCAGGTCCCCAGTTAAATCTGTGCCCTGCGCCGGCTTTTAAAAGTTGCCATAATCGTACATAAGGTTCTCTGAAGCTGTCGAAAGAATACCCGGCTCTTATATCAGTTGATGCTGGTGTATTATCTCTTGACCATAGGAGTATATCTCTTCTGGCTGAGAGTGCATCTTTATTGTCAGGGTCATTTAAGAGCAGAGTATCAATAACGGCAGCGGCATTAATATAATCTTTTTGCCATGCAAGTATGCGGCCTAATAGTATCCGTGCATCGCCATAAGTGGGAAACGTATTGACAAGTTTACGTGCAGCAGCAGCTGCAGAGATATAATCGCCATCAAATGCTATTGTTTTAATCCGCAGATACTCAGATTCAGGATCAGTAACATTCTGAGCTAGTACTGGAATGATATTTAAGAGGCCTGCTATTAGTACACTAAGAACCAAATATCTGTTCATGGATTACTTTTTGAGAATAGACCTGATCTGCTGAATAAGATCAGATGGGTTAAATGGCTTGACAATATAACCACTAATTCCCAACTCCCCAGCCTGATGTTGCATCTGAAGATCACTGAATGCAGTCAGAACAAGCACCGGCGTTTTCATTTTAAGATCAGACCTTAGATATTTAATCAGTTCCAATCCGCTGTGAAACGGAAGATGTATATCCACTATTATCAAATCATAATGAGTTTTTTGCAAAAGATTCAAGGCTTTATTCCCATCTTCTGCAGTATCTGATTCAAAACCTTCCTTTTGCAGAATGAAGGAAAGGGTCATCATTGCAAGCCGATTGTCCTCACAAATTAGTATCTTCATTTTATTCTGAATACTTCATTTGAGAATTCCGTCCCAACAGGAACACTCAACTTTCCCGATAGATTAATCTGCAAAATTGATTATTTTTCACTGGTATACCAAAGAAAGCGGCTATTTTTTAATTGTTAAATGAATTTATTAACCAAACAATTGTTGGAATAGCAAAGGACAGGTTTTAATAGATAGCCCGAAGGACGTAAAGGCTTAGAGACTTTAAGATTAAGTAAGTTTCATATCGATTATTATATCATTAATTCTATTATCTAGTATCTTCTCTGTTTCCTCAAACTTATCTGAGGAAGCCAGTTTTGTATTGACACTGAAATAGAATTTAATTTTTGGCTCAGTGCCTGAAGGCCTAATAGAGATCTTTGTTCCGTCAGCAAGGAAAAACTGCAGAACATCCGATTTAATTAGCTCGATGCAGTTTTTTGAACCAGTAAGAATATTGTGAGAGATTTGCTTTTCATAGTCATTTATCTTTATCACGCGGCTGTTGTTTATCTTTTCAGGAGGATTTATCCTGTATCTGGTCATAATTGCTCTAATCTCATCAGCACCCTCCTTTCCTTTCCTGACAATATTAATCAGTTTCTCTTTATAAAATCCATATTGTACATAAATGTCGATGAGAAGCTCAAATAATGATTTACCCCTGCTTTTTGCCCATGCGGCAGTTTCAGCAGCAAGTGCACATGATCCCACGGCATCTTTATCCCTCACATATTCTCCGGGCAGAAAACCGTAACTCTCTTCTCCTCCACCTATATATTTTTTAGTACCTTCATTTTCCCTGATCAACTCAGCAAAGAATTTGAACCCTGTTAGTACATTAAAATATTCAACATTATAGCTCTCTGCAATTCTTTCTATCAGGTCAGATGTAACAATAGTTTTAATTATGTATTCATTGCCTTTATATTTATTTCTCTCTTTAAACTGCGAAAGGATATACCAGATAAGTATAACTCCTGTTTGATTACCGTTAAGAAGAATAAATTCCCCATTTATGTTTTTTACTGCAAGACCAAGTCTGTCAGCATCCGGATCTGTGGCCATAACAAGTTCCGCTTTTGTTTCAAGCGCTTTATTTATTGCCATCTTCAGAGCATCAGGTTCTTCGGGATTAGGTGATTTAACTGTCGGGAAGTTTCCATCTATCACATCCTGTTCCGGAACACTTATTATGTTTCTGAAACCGAACATCTTTAAGGCTGCCGGAATCAGTGTTATACCTGTACCATGTATAGGAGTATAGACAATGGGAATATCACTGAACTTTTTTATTATCTCAGGATTGAGGCTCATTTTGTTCACCTCATCCAGGAACATTTCATCTGTCTCTTTTCCGATTATTTTTATTTTATCCTTTTTGCCATTGAACCTGATATTGTTTACCGAAGTAATTTTTCGTACCTCATCTATTATTGCATCATCGTGAGGAGCAACGACCTGCCCTCCATCATTCCAGTATGCTTTATACCCGTTGTATTCCGGTGGATTATGCGATGCAGTTATAACCACCCCGCTATGGCATTTATAGTGCCTTATTGCAAATGAGAGTTCCGGAGTAGGTCGAAGTGATTCAAAGAGAAAGACTTCAAATCCGTTTGCAGAAAATATGTTTGCAGTTGTTTCGGCAAAATAACGGCTGTTATTTCGGCAATCGTGAGCAATTGCAACTTTAATGCCGGTATTACCGCATTGTTTGATTATATAGTTCGATAGTCCCTGGGTTGCCATTCCAAGGGTGTAGATATTCATCCTGTTTGTGCCGGCACCCATGATCCCTCTGAGTCCTCCTGTTCCAAATTCAAGATCCTGGTAAAAGGCATCAACCAGCTTTTTCTCATCGCCGTCAAGCATTTCGCGAACCTCTTTTCGGGTTGCATCATTAAATTCTTCTCCAAGCCATCTGTTTGCTTTTTCTCTGATTTCATCCATTAACATAATCCGGTTATTAATTTATATGTCTAATACATTTTGAAAGGCTGGTCCTCCAGTGAGGAATGGCAAGGTTGTAGATTTCCTTTATTTTGCTTTTATCCAATACCGAATATTCCGGTCTCAGCGCAGCAAGCCTGTATTCTTTTGTCAGAACCGGATTTATATTACATTGCAGTCCGGCTTCATTAATTATCTCAGTTGCAAAATCATACCACGAACAAACCCCTTCGTTTGAATAATTGAAGACACCGGCGCTCATTGCAAAATGGTTTCTTATTACCCCTGACACAATTGACATAATAGCTCCTGCAAGATCTGCAGCATATGTAGGCGTTCCTGTCTGGTCAAAAACTACTTTCAGAGATTCTTTCTCACTTGCATTTTTAAGTATCGATTTTACAAAATTATTTCCGAAAGAAGAATAAAGCCAGGATGTTCTTATTACCATCGATCCATGATGCTGCAGAGCAAACTTTTCACCTGCAAGCTTTGATCTTCCATATGCCGACAGGGGATTCGGCGTTGAATATTCACTGTAAGGCACATTGTTTTTTCCATCATAAACATAATCAGACGAGATATGAATGAACTTACATTCTGATTCCCTGACTACATCTATGATATTCTTTACAGCAATACCATTAACAAGCATCGCCTTATCCGGTTCGCTTTCAGCTTTATCAACCAGGTTGTATGCAGCACAGTTGATTATCCAGTCAGGGTTTGTTTCATTAATAAATTCTTTGGTTTGATTCTCACTGGTTAAATCGAGGGTTTCGACATCGGTAAAAATAAAGTCATAGCCATAATAGTTTTTTGATATGACCCTGAGCTCATTGCCAAGTTGTCCGTTAGCCCCGGTTATTAAAATTACTGCCATATTTATATCTTCTATATTAGAAATTTTTCTCAGCGTCCTTCAGGTAAGGATGCTTAAGATCCTTTTCACTTATTACAGGATTTAATGATCCAAGTTTCCAGTTTATATCCAGTTCGGGATCGTTTATGGAAATACCCCTTTCGTACTGTTGATTATAAACACTATCACATTTGTACTGTATAATAGTAATATCGCTGAGAACAGAAAATCCATGTGCAAAACCCTTTGGAATCAGTACCTGTTCCTTTGCCTCAGAGTCAAGTTCCACACCAAACCATTTTCCAAATGTCAGAGACTTTTTGCGGATATCCAGTGCCACATCAAATATTCTTCCTTCAACAACTCTGATAAGCTTTGCCTGGGCATATGGCTTTAGTTGGTAATGCAAACCTCTTATAACTCCTTTTGAGGACCTTGATTCATTATCCTGAACAGGGGAGAATGAGATACCCGCATCGTGAAAAACAGTCTGGTTAAAGCTTTCAAAGAAGTATCCCCTGGAATCGGCATAAACAGTTGGTCTTATTACTAAAAGTCCCTGAAATCCTGTTTCAATTATTTTCATGTCTGTAACTTACTTATTTTAGTCCCTCAAACACATTTATTTCTTCGGTGGCTATCCTTAAAAGATATTTACCGTACTGGCTGTTCCTTATTGGTTGTGCTAATGCTATCAGCTGATCTTTATTAATGAAGCCGCGTTTTAAGGCAATCTCCTCAATACATGAAGCTTTTAATCCCTGTCTCTGTTCAAGGGTGGCAATAAAGTTTGCAGCCTGTAACAGGCTTTCGTAAGTACCTGTGTCGAGCCAGGCCATACCCCTTCCCATCAGTTTTATCTCAAGTTTGCCTTCCTCAAGAAAAACCCTGTTGAGATCAGTAATTTCAAGCTCACCCCTGGGTGATGGTTTAAGCGATTTTGCTTTTTCAACTACTGTGTTGTCGTAAAAATAAAGTCCTGTTACTGCATAGTTTGATCTTGGTTTTTCAGGTTTCTCTTCAATGCTGATAACCTTTTTGTTATTATCAAATTCCACAACTCCATAACGCTCCGGGTCGGTGACATAATAACCGAAGATACATGCACCGTTTTTCAGTTTAGCAGTTTTAAGCAGTGCTTCTCCAAATCCGTGTCCGTAAAAAATATTATCGCCAAGGATCATGCAGACAGGGTCTCTCCCAATAAATTCTTCTCCAAGGATAAACGCCTGTGCAAGACCATCGGGAGAAGGCTGTTCCTTATAACTGAATTTTAACCCCAGGGAGATTCCGTCGCCAAGCAGATTCCTGAAACCGGGTAAGTCGCGCGGAGTCGATATGATTAATATCTCCCTGATGCCTGCCAGCATCAATACTGACAAAGGATAATATATCATGGGTTTGTCGTATACCGGCAGCATCTGTTTAGATATAGCGCTGGTTATCGGGTAAAGTCTTGTTCCGGATCCTCCTGCGAGTATTATTCCTTTCACGATATTTATCTAAATTAATATTGAGTCATCTTATAAACTATAACCGGCTACCGGCTACCGGCTACCGGTAATAGGCAGCCTCACGCCTCACGCCGCGTACCTATCTTCTTCCTATTCCAAAATACCTGAACCCAAGTCGTTTAATTTCTGCCGGGTCGTATATATTTCTTCCGTCGAAAATGACCTTTCCCTTCATAATTTCTCCCAGCTTATTAAAATCAGGAAGATGAAACTCTGACCATTCAGTCATTAAAGCCAAAGCATCAGCATCCGCCACAGCGTCGTAAGGATTAGCTGCATATTCAATTCGATTGCCAAGTTGCTTTTTTGCCTCCTCCATGGCTGCAGGGTCATAAGCTCTGACTTTCGCTCCGGCAGTAAGAAGATTTTCAATCAGAATAATTGCAGATGCTTCTCTTATGTCATCTGTTTTAGGCTTAAATGATAATCCCCAGATACCAACCTTCTTGTTTTTAAGATTATTATTAAAAAAGGCCATTATCTTATTGAATATCACATTTTTCTGAAATTCATTAGCTTTTTCTACTGCCTTTATCACATTAAGCTCATAATCATTGTCAGTGGCGGTTTTTATGATTGCCTTTACATCTTTCGGGAAACATGAACCTCCATATCCTGTACCCGGATAAATGAATTTACTTCCTATCCTTGAATCGCTGCCTATGCCTTTCCGGACATAATTTATGTCCGCTCCCAGGATATCGCAAAGATTTGCTATTTCATTAATAAAGCTTATTCTGGTAGCCAGCATAGCATTTGCTGCATATTTTGTAATCTCAGCAGAGGGAATATCCATGAACAGAATGGGGTGATTATTAAGAACAAAAGGCATATAAAGGCGCTTCATCGTTTCCTGGGTTTTTTCATTGTCGGTGCCGATAACAATTCTTTCAGGTTTAAGAAAGTCGTCAACTGCTGCACCCTCTTTTAAAAATTCAGGATTTGAAGCCATGTCGAAAGAAACAGATACTTTACGCTTATCGAGTTCATTCTGAATGGTCCTGCGTATCTTCTCCGAAGTTCCGACCGGCACTGTGCTTTTGGTAACAACAACAACATAATCTGATAATACCCGCCCGATATCTTTTGCCACTTCCAATACGTGTTTCAGGTCGGCCGATCCATTCTCTTCAGGAGGAGTTCCGACAGCAACAAATATAACTTCAGCTCCTTCAATACCATCACTGATATTCGTTGTGAAGACAAGTCGTTTCTTTTCAACATTCCTTCTGACTAAATCTTCCAGTCCTGGTTCGTAGATCGGAATGGTTCCCTTTCTAAGTTGTTCTATTTTAACTGCATTGTTATCAACACAGGTTACATTTACACCGCTTTCTGCAAAACAGGCTCCGGTGACTAATCCAACATAACCTGAGCCTACAACAATAATTTTCATAAATTTCGAGACAAGATTAATAATAACATCATTAATGCAAAGATAATATAACAAGTTAAATACAAAAATGAAAATAATGGCTCTAGACGCTGGACGCTGGACCAGGGATTAGTGATAACCAGTTTCGATAAGTATATTAATTTATGACTGACCTCTCTTACCTAATGCCTAGTGCCTAGCGCCCAGCGCCTAGTGCCTATTGCCTTTTTTTAACCCCGTGAAAATCTTAAGTTTATTATGGGGATTTTAAAAAAAATCATATCTTTGCATCCAATTTTTTATACAAAATAATGTCTAACTTATTAATTATTAGTTCTTTTATTTTAAAATCATGACTGAAAACAAGAAAAAAACAACCAAAAAGGAGGTTGCTGAAAAAAGTGAAGCACCTGTGAAACAGGTAAAGAAGACAAAGGTTAAGGAAGCAAAAGAAGATCAGAAGGGTACGACTGAAACTGCTGTTGAAGAAGTAGCAACAGCAATTATGTCAGAATCTGCCGATGAGATGACTGAAGTAAAACCAAAAGCAAAAGCAGCTGCAAAAAAAGCGGTAGCTGAAACTGAAACCGCAACCGCAACAGAAGCAGAAGTGGCTGTAGAAGAAATTACCCCTGTTACTGAAGATATAGCTGAACCTGTAACTGTAACAGCAGAAGATTATGGTCTGGAATCAGAAAAGAAAGAGAAGAAATCCAGAAAAACACATTCAGAAAAGGAAACAGAACCGGAAAAGGAAATTGAACTAAAAAGAGAATCCAGGTCAGGTGCAACAGCTGAAGAATTTGACTGGGATGCTTTTGAAAGTGAAGAGAATCGTTCTTCTCCCAAATATAAGGAGTTCGAATCGCTATATGATGAAACACTTTCGACTATCGCAGTTGATGAAGTTGTGATAGGAACCGTAATTCAGATGACATCACGCGAGGTTGTCATCAATATAGGTTACAAGTCGGAAGGTGTTGTCAGTTTGAACGAATTTCGTTATAATCCAAATCTTAAAGTTGGAGATAAAGTTGAGGTTTATGTTGAAAGCCAGGAAGATAAGAAAGGACAGCTTCTTCTTTCTCATAAAAAAGCCCGTGCTATCAACTCATGGGACAGGGTTAATGCATCCCTTGAAAAAGACGAAATCATAACTGGTTATATCAAATGCCGTACAAAAGGTGGTATGATCGTTGATGTATTTGGTATCGAAGCTTTCCTTCCAGGATCCCAGATCGATGTAAAACCAATACGCGATTATGATGTATTCGTAGGCAAGACCATGGAATTCAAGGTTGTTAAGATCAACCAGGAATTTAAGAATGTGGTTGTCTCACACAAAGCTCTTATCGAAGCTGAACTTGAACTGCAGAAGAAAGAGATTATTGCAAAACTTGAAAAAGGTCAGGTTCTTGAAGGAACCGTTAAAAATATTACTTCATATGGTGTGTTCATTGACCTTGGCGGTGTTGACGGACTCATTCATATTACAGATCTTTCATGGGGCAGGGTAAATCATCCTGAAGAGATTGTGCAGCTTGATCAGAAACTCAACGTTGTAATTCTTGATTTCGATGATGACAAGAAAAGAATTGCCCTTGGACTGAAACAGCTTACAGCACATCCCTGGGATTCTGTTGATCCTGACCTGAAAATCGGTGACAAGGTCAAAGGTAAGGTTGTTGTAATGGCTGATTATGGGGCATTTGTTGAAATTGCTCCGGGCGTTGAAGGGTTAATACACGTATCGGAGATGTCATGGTCACAGCATCTTCGCAGCGCTCAGGAATTTCTGAATGTAGGCGATGAAATAGAAGCGGTGATATTAACACTCGACAGGAGTGAGAGGAAAATGTCGCTTGGTATCAAACAGCTTAAACCAGATCCATGGCAGAATATTGATGAGAAATATACTGTAGGTTCCAAGCATACAGCCAGGGTCAGGAATTTCACCAACTTTGGTGTTTTCGTTGAGATTGAAGAGGGAGTTGATGGACTGATTCATATTTCTGATCTTTCATGGACAAAGAAAATCAAACACCCTGCAGAATTTACATCTATAGATGCAGAGATTGAGGTAGTCGTGCTTGAAATTGATAAGGAAAACAGGCGCCTGAGCCTTGGTCATAAACAACTTGAAGAAAATCCATGGGATGTGTTCGAGAATCTGTTTGTAGTTGATTCAATCCATGAAGGCACTGTTGTGGAAGTATTTGATAAAGGAGCTGTAATAGCCCTTCCTTATGGTGTTGAAGGATTTGTAACCCCGAAACATCTTGTAAAGGAGGATGGCCTGATGGCGAAAGTTGACGAAAAATTGCTTTTCAAAGTAATTGAATTTAACAAGTCGGCAAAGAAAATTATCGTTTCACACAGCAGAGTATTTGAAGATGAAAAGAAAGCCGCTGAGGCTCCTGTAGCCAAGTCTGAACCTGTTGCACCCAGGAAAAGTTCAAGGAAACAGAAAAGTTCTTCTGAGAAAACAACCCTTGGCGATATTTCTGATCTTGCTGCTTTAAAAGAAGAAATGGAAGAAAAAGAGAATAAAGCTTCCAAGAAATAGAAAAAATAATTAAATTTAGGCTATCAAAATTTATTATTATGGATTTTAATATTGAGAGCCGGAATAACAGCACTGTTATCCAGATACAGTCGGAAAAACTTGATACTCACATAGCACCGGCACTTAAGTCGGAGCTTGTGCTAGTTTCAGGCAAGGGAGAGAAGAATATCATTCTTGATCTTAAAAAATGTCAATATTGCGACTCATCAGGCCTGAGTGCTATACTTGTAGCAAACAGGCTTTGCAAAAATGCGGGTGGAACATTCGTTCTATGTGGCCTTAATGAAGCAGTTGAACGACTAATAACCATTTCTCAGCTCGATACCGTACTTACTATTACAGGGACGGTTGATGAAGCAGAAAAGATGATATCTTAAAACCGCTCGCTTTGCAGAGTGCGATGACACTGACTATCCTGGGTAGTAGTTCTGCATTGCCGACATCAGAAAGATATCCCAGCGCTCATGTGCTCAATGCTCATGAGCGCTTATTTTTAATAGACTGCGGAGAAGGCACACAGATGCAACTCAGAAAAAGCAGGATCAGGTTTGGCAAAATTAATCACATCTTTATCAGCCACCTCCATGGTGACCATGTTTTCGGACTTTATGGGTTATTATCGACGTACAGCCTTATGGGAAGGAAAAACCCGGTGCACCTTTATGCACCTGCAAACTACCCGGAGATACTTAATTCACACCTGAATGATTTTGATATACACCTGAGCTATGATATCGATTTTGTGCCTCTGTCCGGTAACGACCCGGTTCAGATTCTTGATGATAAATATCTGACTGTAACTTCTTTCCCACTGCAGCACCGTATTCCTGCATTTGGATTCCTTTTCATGGAAAAGGAGCATGAGAGAAACATAATAAAAGAGAAAATTGAAGAATATCATATACCAACAGTCAGAATACCGGCAATAAAAAAGGGAGAGGATTTTATTACTTCAGGGGGTAAGGTAATAAAGAACGAAGAAATAACTCTTGCTCCTTCAGAACCTCTGTCATATGCATATTGCAGCGATACAAAGTACTTCAGACGGCTGGCATCTTTTGTAAGAGGCGTAACCCTTCTTTACCATGAGGCAACATTTGATAAAACAAAAGATGATCTCGCATCTCTGACCGGTCATTCGACTACCATCGATGCAGCGAAAACGGCACTGGAGGCAAAAGCAGGGACATTGTTAATAGGACATTTCTCGGCAAGATATAAGAAGGTAGCGGTTCTGGTTGATGAAGCAAGGTCCGTTTTTCCAAGAACTTACGCCGCTATCGATGGTATGAGTTTTGAGGTTGGTAATATGACTGATCTTTAAGAAAAGAATAATTATATTTGTGGCTATTTTATTAAAACATTAAGTATTGCAGGAGAAGATCTTAATACTCGATTTTGGTTCGCAGTATACTCAGTTGATAGCAAGGAGAATACGTGAAGTTAACGTATATTGTGAAATATATCCGTTTAACCATTTTCCTGATCCTGATGATAGCGTAAAAGGGGTAATCCTTTCAGGCAGCCCTGCTTCAGTCAGGGATAAAAATGCTCCGGTACCTGATCTTTCCGGGATTAAGGGGAAAAAACCTTTGCTCGGAGTTTGTTATGGAGCACAACATCTTGTACATTATTTTGGAGGAGAAGTACTGCCTTCAAATAACCGTGAATATGGAAGGGCGAATCTGGTTTCAATTGATGATAAAGATCCGCTTTTTAAAAATATTGCTGCTGGTACCCAGGTCTGGATGTCGCATGCCGATACTATCGCAAGGATACCTGAAGGATATGAAATTACCGGTTCAACAGCTGATGTAAAGGCAGGAGCATTTCATATAAAAGGTGAAAGTACCTGGGGAATTCAATTCCATCCCGAGGTTTATCATACTACTGAGGGTACACAGATGCTTAAAAACTTTGTGGTTGGTATTTGCGGCTGTTCACAAAACTGGACTCCGGATTCTTTTGCAGGTTCAACAGTTACAAACCTTAAAAATAAGCTTGGCAATGACAGGGTGATACTTGGATTGTCAGGTGGTGTAGATTCATCAGTTGCTGCTTCTTTATTAAATAAGGCAGTAGGTAAAAATCTAACATGTATTTTTGTTGATAACGGATTATTAAGAAAGAACGAGTTCGGGAAGGTCCTCGAATCGTACCTTGGCCTTGGTCTTAATGTTGTCGGTGTGGATGCCTCTGACAGATTTCTCGATCAGCTTGAGGGAGTAAGCGATCCGGAAACCAAACGTAAGATAATAGGCCGTATATTTATTGAAGTTTTTGAGGAAGAGGCCGGAAAGGTGAAAGATGTAAAGTGGCTGGCACAAGGAACAATTTATCCCGATGTTATTGAATCAGTTTCGGTAAACGGTCCTTCTGCCACGATAAAATCACATCATAATGTTGGCGGGTTGCCGGATAAAATGAATCTTAAAGTTATTGAACCTCTTCGTCTTCTTTTTAAAGATGAAGTCAGGAAAGTAGGAAAGGCACTTGGTCTTCCCGATAATATCCTTAAAAGACACCCTTTCCCGGGACCGGGGTTAGCTATCAGGTTACTTGGCAAGATGTCGAGGGAGAAACTTGAAATTTTAAAGGAAG
>Ga0315542_1000663_pt1 | contig 21850 bp, 22 predicted proteins | sample SalMarSW160120MG_FD_202541 | JGI IMG/M metagenome (GOLD analysis project Ga0315542, IMG submission 202541) | Salt marsh sediment microbial communities from the Plum Island Ecosystem LTER, Massachusetts, United States - Salt Marsh Sediment SW1601-20 ... | reverse complement strand
ATAGATAAATTTTTGGACTCGGGTATTATGTTCGAGGCAGGCCTGGACGAGATTCTCCGTGCCCAGGGCATTCACCTCGAAATAGGTTTTCGGTTCGATGGCCCGGGTCGCGCCCGCGAGATGAAATACCAGGTCGACATCTTTCACCCCGGGTCCTAAAGAATCCTTCTCCTGACAATCTCCGTAGATAATCTCAACGGGGAGACCCTTTACCCACTTTAACTGACTCGTAGGCTTAACGAGGCATCTGACGTGGACGCCTCGCTGCAAGAGGGCATCCACCAGATGGCTCCCGATAAATCCTGCCGCCCCGGTTACCAAGGCTTTCAATTGTCATTTCCTCGCTGCAACAGTAAAAAATTTATCCGTTTTCCGTGGTATTGTCAACGAGGGCCCCGGTCTCAAAGGCTAAGGGGCGTGGCAGGTTTTGAAAGATCCCGTTGGGCTCTCGGGTCGAGCCCAACGGACGGGAAGTCAATCTGCCATACGAGGAGGCACTGGCTCGTCGATGGTCTGGTACACCTGAACTTAATCGCCGGAAAAGGTCTTTTCGATTGCTTCGCCGGCCTTTTTAATTCCTGCCCCGGTCGCTTCGCCGGCACGTTGCACTCCCCGTTTAGTGGCATTCGCGCCACGCACAATGCCTTTGCGGGTCGCTTCGCCTGCGTGCTGCACTCCCCGTTTGGTGGCATTCGCACCTCGCTCAATGCCTTTGCCCGCGGCCTGCCCGGCGCGTTCGATCTTTCCCGGAGGCGCACTATGAGGGGTTTCCGCTGCCGGAGTTTCTGGAGCTGGCTTTGTCGTGGTGGCCTCCTCCGCAAAAGAGACGGAAGAAAACATCCCGACCAGACAAAGCGCCACAACGGTCAAGAAAACCTTGTTTCCAAGAGATCGAATCATTGCTGTAATAGTCATGGCTTTCCTCTCGCTTGTAAATCGAAATTATGCGGCAACCTTAGCCACCGTAACCAAAAATGGTTTTGGGGGCTCTTATCCCCGGGAAAATCTCCCAAAGTTTTTGTTCTTCAAGCCGAATCCTTGCGTCGACACCATAATAGCACGGGTTTTCCTTAAAAAGGGATATCTGATTGAAAGAGTTCCATAAATCTATACGAGAAACTCTCGGGTCGAGCCCAACGGATGGGAAGCTAAGCTGCAATTCTAAAACTGAAAATTGAAAACTATCTTTAATCCTGCGTTCTCCGGCCGCTGATAATCACCAACGTCTTGCCTACCTCCGTCCAATCATATAACCACTTGATGTAGGGCTGCTGCACGTGCACGCAGCCATGGGTGGCTAAGCCTATTTTCTTCCGCGGCGGCGGTACTGCTCCTTCGTGAATCGCGGCTCTCTCTTTATAATTGAAAAATATGGAGTAAGGCATGGGGGTCTGGTATTTCCGCGAATAATAGTCTTCCTGTTTCACTCGCACCAGATAAATGCCCGGTTCGGTGGTAGTCTCATCATCGCCGGTAATCACCGGAAACTCCTTAACTTTTTTCCCGTCTTCATAAGCTGCGCCCACTTGCTTGAGTTGGTCAATCCAAATCATTTTTACATGCTGCTGGGAGATGTCTGCCGCGAGGGTTGGAGTTAAAAGGAGGTTAGTTAATAATGCTACTGACAATAACCAAAAATATTTTTTCATCCGCTCTGTTTCCATTGCTTAAGCTGATTAAGATGCATACTGTTAACCTAGTCATTTTCCGGAACGATTTCAAGTTCGCCTGGAGGTATCTTGACCCTTGACCTCGAATCATACACAGAATCCGGAGCCATGGTCCAAAGCAAAACCACAAGTTAAAAAATTTCTTGACAAACAAGCTGACAGTGATTATTTGCTATCAAGAACGCACAATCATTTAAATAAAGGGGGATACCAATGAATAAAAAAATTATTTTTCTGATGTGCGCACTCATGGCCCTGGTTTGGACTGCGGGTTGTTCATGTCCGGGAGTACGGCCCGTGGTCGCGGCACCCGCCCCCGTGGTGGCACCGCCCCCGTATGTCCCGCCGCCAGAGGTTATCAAACCCCAGCCGGTGGCGCCCGAACCTTCGAAGAAGCTGAAGAAACGCGTCATCAAGGACACGAATGACTAAGGGGAACCCTCGCACAAGCATTTTCTTATGAACAAAAGGTGGGGGAAACTAACCAAACAACCGAAAGGGGGAAAGAACCATGATTAAACGATTGACATTGCTTATTTGTTGCATTTTGTTGTTACCGACCATCGCCGCCGCACAAAGCCAAGTAGGAAATACCAACTATGGAGATTGGTGGGTTGGTGGTCAAGGAGGTGTATTGTTTGCTAGTGACAGTGATGTCTGCGGAACCGCCGGCGCCATTGTCGGCTACAACTTCTGCATGCCATACAGACCAGCCTGGCAAAGGTATTTCGGCGTGGCTCTGGACTTCTCTTGGAACCATTTCCAATTTAAACCCGGAAACTTCCCGAAGATTGATGGGAATCAGTTCGCTCTCACCCCCCTGGCCAGGTTACAGTATCCCCTCATGGGAGATGACAGCTTCACCCGTGGCCGGTATGTGCCGTTCCTGATGTTTGGCCCGTCCGTCGTCTGGACAAATCCCGACCAGGGGGACAACAGGACCGACTTCGGGGTTGTTGCTGAGGCTGGCTTGGAATATTTCGTTATTCCGCAGCTGTCCATTGGGCCGTCCTTCCGTTACCGTCATGTCTTTTTAGGCTCACAAGGGCAGAACCAGTATATGATTTTGGGTCGTCTGGCCTACCACTTCTAAGCGGAGTAACCAGACAGGGGATGCCATGATTCACCCGGTGGCCATGAAGCCGGAATCCCAAATTTCCGGCTTCATAGACCGCCGTCAGACGATGGCCGGCATATCATTCCAACACACGGTGTAATGCTTCTTAGTCCAAATTCGGAACAGAAGGTGCCGGCCTGCCGCCTTATTGCGTCTCACATCGTCCGGTCGCAGGAACGATTTCGGGGCGTGCCGTAAATTAGCCCATCCAACCACGCGAGAGGAAAAGAGCATATGGTCCATCTCGGGAATCCCGGTTTAGGGCGATCCGGGCCGCCAAGCCTAAAGATTGGCCGGTGGGGGTACGCGTGGTGACGAACTCACCGGTTTGTTCTTACAACGAATGGGACCCGCTCGAGGAGGTCGTGGTCGGGCGCCTCGAGGGCGCCATGATCCCGTCCAGACACCTCACGGTCACCTTCAACATCCCCCAGAGGCTGATGAAGATCTATAAGCTGATCGCCGGGCTGCCCTATCCCAAGTTTGTCGTGCGCCCGGCCCAGCGCGAGCTGGACGAGTTCATCCACATCCTCGAGGCGGAAGGCGTCACCGTGCGCCGGCCGGCAGTGACGGACTTCTCCGTCACCTTCAAGACGCCGCACTGGAAGTCAAAGGGCTTCTGTTCGGCCTGCCCGAGAGACGGGCTCCTGGTCGTCGGCGATGAGATCATCGAGACGCCGATGGCCTGGCGGTCTCGTTACTTCGAGGTGGACGCCTACCGCCCGCTGCTCAAGGAGTACACGGCGGCAGGGGCGAAGTGGACCACCCCGCCGCGCCCGGCGTTGGTCGATGCGCTCTACAACCACGACTATCGCCTCCCCGAGGCGGGCGAACCGATCCCCTTTGTCGTGAACGAGTATGAGCCCGTCTTCGACGCCGCCGACTTTGTCCGCTGCGGCCGGGACCTGTTCGGCATCCGCAGCAACGTGACGAACCAGTCCGGCATTCACTGGCTCCGGACTCACTTAGGCGACAAATTCCGCCTCACCCTGCTCGAGACCCGCTGCCGCCAGCCCATGCACATCGACTCGAGCCTGATGCCGCTCGCGCCGGGCAAACTGCTCGTCAATCTGGACTACATTGATCCGAGCCGGCTCCCGCCGATGTTCGCCTCATGGGACATCCTCATCGCCCCCGAACCGAACCCCGTCCCGTGGCGCATCCCTTCGATGTGCAGCCGCTGGCTCAGCATCAATGTGTTGATGCTCGACGAAAAGCGAGTCATCGTGGAGCGGTTGCAGGAGTCTCTCATCAAGAAGCTCAAGGACTGGGGCTTTGAACCAATCCCCTGTTCGTTTGCCAACTATGCCCCCTTCGGCGGCTCCTTCCACTGCGCCACCCTCGACGTGCGGCGGCGAGGCGAGCTCCAGTCGTACTTCTGAGCGCCGACTTTTCAGGTGAACCGCTTCAGACGAGCAAATTGGGGCGCATTCTCGGGTACAACCCTCAAGCCTTCCGGCAAACCGCGCTAGGTATTAAAATTCAGGGCCATAAACTCTTTTTCCGTGAGGCCCCAATTCGATTTCGCTTCTGCGGCGCTGATGGCGATACCCACTAGCCCGATCACCTTATCCTGGCGGAGGATTGGGGCGCAGATGATGTAGAGTTCGGGACCGTTCTGGAGAAAGAACTTCTGCTGCTGGATCTGTTTGCTGCTGATGACCTTGATCACCAGGTCATAGCTGGAAAAATTATTACTTCTCCCCGTGGGGGGATGGATTGCCAGAGTCTTGCCTTGCTGGTTCAGGACCCCGACCTGAAACGGACACCTGGGGCACAGTTTAGCGAGTTGGGGCTCGAGTTCACTCAGGGCGCTTTCGATGCCAGGCAAGTCGCCTTTGAAGACCGGTTCAACCAGAGCGGCGCAGAGCTTATCCAGGATGCCTTTCACTTCTTTCTTAAAGCTGGCGGCGGGGCTCGACGGCGGGGACTGGCAGGCGGACAGCAGCAGGACCGCACATACCAGCAACAGCCAGCGGGGACCGGCCAGTGAATCCACGTGTAAAAAGTTAAGTCTCATAGTCTTCGTACCAACTTCCTTTATATCTTCCGTGGAATATGCCGCAGAAAAGCTTTTTGGGACGTCTCGCCCGGAAAAAATCCCCCAAAGTTTCTGTTCTTGAAGTCGAATCCTCTCGTTCATGCTATGATAGCATAAATTTCCTTGAAAAGGTAATTTTTTCAAAGAGTTGAGCATACACACCTTAGAACCAAGCTCCCTAACTGCGGTGGCGCTTAAGGATCCCAGGCCGACACCGCCCGATAATGGCAGACCGGAAAAAATTCCAGATACAATGCGAATATCAGACCCGGGCTGGGAAACGTCTTTTGACCATCAGTCCTTACCGGCTACAAGGTAGCGCATGGAGGACCAGCCGACGATATTGCGCCGTACGTCCCGCACTCGTCCCCAGCCGCCGGAGGTTTCCAGGAGTTCCACCTCGTCGTGGAAGTTGAGGGTGGCGATTTGGGGTGCAGACAGTGAGGGGCCATTCCGGAGGGCCAGGTAGTGGATGTTGACAACATACATGAGCGGCGATGGTTTTGGCGTCGTCACTTGCGGGGACGAAGGGGTGGTTGGTTCAGGTAGGGCAGCGGGTTCCTGGGCCGCAGGAGCCGATGGGGCTATTGCTGCCGGGGGCTTAGAGGGGGCAGCAGGAGTTTGCTTTAAATCTGCAGGAGCCTGAGGGGGCGGCGTTCCCATCAGCTGAGGAGGTCCAGGACTTTTTGTGAAGAGGAATACCAAGAGCAGGGCCACGATGACCAAACCAGTGCCGATGAAAATGCCATGGCCCCTAAGAATGAGCCTCCAGCTTTTAGCCGATGCTGGAGAATGAGTCCCAGCAATCCCCGGCAAGGCGGCCCTGCACTTGTGGCAGATTTCCTGTTGGGGGGCCACACGGATGCTGCATTGGGGGCAAAAATGATCCCCCTCCTCCGGATGGGGGAGGTAGTTGCCACAGGTTGCGCAATGGCGCTCGCCCACCCATATGGCCGCGTTGCAGATAGGGCATTGGGGCATAAAATACCTCCGGATCAGACTGCAGCTTACTGGTAGAACTGCATTGCCACAGCGGCATTCCCATAATTATGGTCCATGTTAAAGAAAATAGCACAAACTATCATGTTTAGAAATCACAACAAATCAAAACAATGCTTCCCAAAAAGTGAACCCATGACTATCCCACTAAAAATAAGAAAATTTAAGGGAGGATGACCAGGCTCTGCAAGTTAGACAGCTAAACTTCCCAATAGTTGACGTTCCCTAAAATTTGCACTATAATTGCGCCTTCGATAAGAATTGGCTTTGAGATAAATATTGTTTTGTAGCCTTCCCTTGGGCATTTCCACCCATTAACAACAGGAGGCCTCAACATGACACGATGGTATCGTTTGAGCATGATGGCTTTGATTTTGTTGATGGTGTGGGGTTTCGGCCAGAGCAGTTCCTTGGCGGGCCAGGAGGTGGAGGGCAAAGGGCAACCAAGATTTACCAAAGCCCAAAATGGCGTGATCACCGACCACCTCACTGGCCTTGAGTGGTATGTTGCTCCCAGCCCGGACAACAACTGGCACGAGGCCAAGGCCTGGACGGAGAATCTCACCGTGGCCGGGGGCGGCTGGCGTCTGCCCACCATTCCAGAATTGCGGGCCATCTATCAAAAAGGGGCCTCCCGTGCCAATATGGACCCGTTATTCCAACCCAAGGCGGCCTGGGTCTGGTCCGGGCAGATGGATGACACCCGGACGGCCTGGGGCTTCGCCTTCTACAGCGGCCTGGTGAACTCGCACGGCTTGAACTACGGCTACGGCAGAATGGCGTTTGCCGTGCGTTCCCATAGATGAGGGCGGATCATTAGATCATTTGACTTTTTGCTTATTGGGTCCAGGGCGAAGCCTTGGTCGCGTTTGGAGCCATCCCAATTTGTGTTGGTTCCCTCAGCAGACCCAACATTCTCATACTTGCTTTCCACCGACGCCAGCATCCCCCCAGCTTGACTTCGGCGTCAGAAATATCCATACAACAAGAAGAAAAGCCCGTCTTTGCATCTGGGCAGACCACCACCATATTTGCACCCTAACGTAACTTTTAATATTATGCCACCCAAATTATAGATACGCACGAGGAAGTAACAGATGAACCAGATCGAACCAGAAAACCGAAAACCAAGAGGGGAGAAGTCCTTTCCCATCGTGGGAATAGGCGCCTCGGCAGGTGGTCTGGAGGCTATAGAAACTTTTTTCGCCAATATGCCAACGAACGTGGGTATGGCTTTTGTGGTTATCCAGCATTTAAGTCCCCAGCACAAAAGTATCATGGGAGACATTCTTAAAAAAGACACCTCGATGCAGGTTGTAGAAGTGCAAGATGGGATGAATATTGTCCCCAACTATATTTATTTGAATCCCCCGGACAAGGAAGTAGGCATCTTCAATGGCATGTTTCACCTGATCGAGCCGGAGGCATCTCGCAAGATCAGGTTACCCATCGATTATTTTTTCCGCTCTCTGGCGCAAGAACAGGCGGAAAAGGCCATTTGTATAATTCTCTCGGGAACTGGCAGCGACGGTACCTTGGGATTGGAAGCAGTTAAGGGAGCCGGCGGCCTGACTATGGCTCAAGCGGAACAACAGGCCAAATATCCCGGCATGCCTAAAAGCGCCGTTGACACCGGCATGGTGGACCTGGTGCTGCCAGTCGAAAAGATGCCTGAGGAACTGATTAACTATTTAAAACAGCCTTATCTGGAAGGGCCCGAGACCATAAGCGGAGAAGGGCTCCGTGATAACTTTTTACCAAAAATCCTAATGCTGATTCGCAGCATCACCGGCCATGATTTTTCTCATTATAAACTCAACACTATTTGCCGCCGGATCGAACGGCGCATGGCCCTCCACAAAATTGCCCGGACTGCTGATTATCACCGTTATCTTCAAGAGAACCCGCCGGAAGTAAAGGCTCTCTTTAAGGACTTGCTCATTAACGTGACCAGTTTTTTTCGAGACCATGCCGCGTTTGCGATTCTGGCTGAGAAGGTAATACCCCGCATTCTGGCAAGCAAAGGGGGTGATGCGAACGTGCGGGTTTGGGTCCCAGGCTGCGCTTCCGGAGAAGAATCTCTCTCCCTGGCCATACTCCTGGCGGAGGTCAAGGGCAGGCTGGGAAAACCCCTGAACGTGCAAATCTTCGGCACCGACATCGATGCCGAGGCCATCGAACGGGCCCGAGTGGGGCAGTATCCGGAGAGTATTGTTGCCGACGTCTCTCCGGAGCGCCTGGAACGTTTTTTCATCAAGGCGGAAGGCGGCTATAAGATCAAGCAGGAGATTCGGGAGACGGTGCTGTATGCCGTCCAAAACCTGATCAGTGATCCACCCTTCACCAAATTAGACCTGATCAGTTGCCGCAATGTGCTTATCTATATGAATACCCCCATACAGAAAAAGATCCTACCCCTGTTTCATTACACCTTAAATCCGGAAGGATATTTATTCCTGGGCGCCTCCGAAACCATCGGGACATTTGCTGATCTCTTTGCCCCCATCGAGGTTAAATGGAAAATTTTCCAACGCAAGGGCTTGGCTATGCAGAAAACGGCTGTCTATCCGCCCCTGGGGTTTATGCCGACTTCCCCGGGAACCGAACTAACCAATAAAAGGGTGACGCGAGAAATGAATGTGCGAGAACTCATGGGAAGAATTATTCTGGATAAGTACGCCCCGCCGTCTGTTCTCATTAATGACAAGTACGAGATTCTCTATTTTCAGGGACACACGGACCAATATTTAACGCCGCCCCCGGGAGAACCGAGCTTTAACATTTTAAAAATGGCCCGGGAAGGTCTGCGCCATAAATTAGCCGGCGCACTCCGTCAGGCCATGCAGGAAAAGAAAACGGTCGATTATCAGGAAGTGCATCTGAGACAAAAAAAAGATGAATGGTCAACGGTTGATCTGCATATTCAACCTCTGCTCGAAACCCCGGAAGCACCCGCCAACCTGTTCCTGGTGGTCTTTGAGGAAAAAACTCCAGCCCGGCCGAAAGGGAAAAGCAGGAAAGCCCCAACCGAGGCGGCAGCAGCCGATTTGCGCCTCACCACCCTGGAACAGGACCTCCAGGCCACGAAAGAATACCTGGAGAGCACCATCGAAGAGTTAGGAGCCTCCAATGAAGAACTCCAGTCCGCCAACGAGGAATTACAAAGTACCAATGAAGAGCTGGAGACCGCCAAAGAAGAGCTGCAATCCACGAATGAGGAATTGATCTCGGTAAATTCAGAACTTCAGGACAAAATAGATGATATGGTGGAAATTACCAATGATATAAATAACTTGTTTGTTAGTACGGAGGTCGGCATAATCTTTCTGGACACCCAGTTAGGCATCAGACGTTTCACTCCCAACATGAACCAGTTCTTTAACCTGATCCCCAGCGACACCGGCCGCTCCCTGCGGGATATCACCTCAAAAACTGGGTACGAAAATATTTACCAGGATGCGGAAGAGGTGCTGGCCACCCTGCAAACGAAAGAAAGTGAGATTCAAGCTGGCGCGGATGGTCAATGGTATAACTTGCGCATTTTGCCTTATAGGACTTCGGAGAATATGATTGACGGCGTGGTGCTGACCTTCGTCGATATTACCGCCCGCAAAAGGCTGGAAGAGCTCAGGCAGGCTGCCAAAATCTTTGCGGAAAGCATTGTGGATACTGTGCGCGAGCCTCTTTTGGTGCTCGATGGCAATTTGATGGTAGTCTCGGCAAACCGGTCTTTCTACCGGACGTTCGGGATGTCCGCGCCGGAGACCGAGAAGCGGCGCATTTACGACCTGGGAAGCGGCCAATGGAATGTGCCCAGTTTGCGGGAATTGCTGGATGAGATCATCCCCAAGAACACGTCACTGGAGGGCTATGAGGTTGAAGTTGAATTTCCGGATTTAGGCAAGAAAAGGCTGCTGCTCAACGCCCGCCGGATTCCGGCCCTGGAGCACCAGCCGGCGCTCATTCTCTTGGCTATGGAGGATATTACCGACAAGAAACCACATTAGCGGCTATTGCCGTGACTTCGTGGGCAAAAGGTTTTACGATAGACCAGAGCAGGTCTGAAAATGATAACCCCAGGGAGAGGGGAAGACCGTGGACAAGAAGAAGGCAGATCCGTCTCACGCCGAACAACTCCGGCGGCAGGCCGAAGCAAGACTGAGATTTGAAGAACCTTTACCGGAAGCAATTTTGCCGGCTGAGACCCAAAAATTGATTCACGAATTGCGGGTGCATCAGATCGAGTTGGAGATGCAGAACGATGAACTGCGCCAGGCTCAGGAAATCTTGGAAGAATCCCGCAGCCGTTACAGCGACCTCTATGATTTTGCCCCCATCGGCTACCTCACCCTGGATGAACTCGGAATTATCAAGGAAGCCAACCTCACCGCGGCCCGGCTCTTGGCAGTCGAGCGCACCCGGCTTATTGATCGGCAATTGACCCATTTTATGGTTACGGAAGATAGAGGAACATTTCGCCGGCACCTCAACCTGGTGCTTAAGGGGCGGGAACGGCAGACCGTCGAGTTAAGATTGCAGAGAGAAGACGGGAAAGAGGTTTTCATCCTCCTGGAGAGCGTCTTCCACCAGGATACTGAGGGAAAAAGTTTATGCAGAACTGCCCTTTCCGACATTACCGCGCGCCGGCTGGCAGAGGCAGATTTGCAGGCAAGCGAGGCACGCTACCGCAGCCTTTTCCAGAATAACCATGCGGTGATGCTTTTGATTGATCCGGCCACCGGAGACATTATGGATGCCAATCCGGCGGCGAGTGCTTTCTACGGCTACACTCATGCAGAGCTCATTTCCCGGAAGATCACCGATTTCAACCAGCTCCCCAAGGACCGGGTATATAAAGAAATGCAGCGGGCCGGTTCGGAGCAACGCCGCCACTTTTTCTTTCGGCACCGCTTAGCGGGAGGTGAAGAAAGGGACGTGGAGGTTTTTAGCGGTCCCATCCGAGTCAAGAGTCAGGATCTGCTCTACTCCATTGTCCATGACATCACCGCCCGCAAGCAGGCCGAAGTGGCCTTGCAGAGAAAGCAAGAGGAACTCCAGATCATCTTCGATTCGGTTCCGGCCATGATCTTTTATAAAGATACGGAGAACCGGTTTATCCGCACCAATAAGGCCCTGGCCGAGGCCACGGGCCTGCCCCGGGAAGAAATGGACGGGAAATCGCTCTTTGATCTTTATCCTTTCCTGGCCGACGATTACTGGAAAGACGACCAGGAAGTGATGCGCCGCGGCAATGCCAAACGAAACATCGTTGAGACCATAGAAACGCCCCAGGGTTTGAGATGGGTTCAGACCGACAAAATCCCCTACCGCGATGCTCAAGGGAATATCATCGGGGTAATTGGCTTTTCGAATGATATAACCGAGCGCAAACAGGCGGAAGAGGCGCTGAAAGATAGCGAAGAGCGTTTCCGTACTATGGCTAACGCCATCCCGCAACTCGCCTGGGTTGCCAAAAGTGATGGCTACATCTTTTGGTACAATCAACGCTGGTATGATTACACGGGAACCACCCCCGAGGAGATGGAGGGGTGGGGCTGGCAGATTGTACATGACCCGGAGGTGCTGCCCACGGTGCTTGAGCAGTGGAGAGCCTCCATTGCCACCGGCAGGCCTTTCGATATGGTTTTCCCGTTGCGCGGGAAAAATGGCCAATTCCGTCAGTTCTTGACGCGCGTGATGCCCATGAAAGGTGCCGACGGTCACATCATTCAATGGTTCGGCACCAACACGGACATCACCGACCGCAAGCAAGCCGAAGAAGCCCTCAAACAGGCCCACGACGAGTTGGAAGAGCGGGTCAAGGAACGCACCGCGGCTCTGCGGCGGACCGTGGAGCAACTCCAATGGGAAATCGAAGAGCGCCAGCGAACCGAGGAGGCGCTCAAGGAGTCTGCACAGAGACTCCGCTACCTGACTTCCCAGCTTCTAACCGCCCAGGAGGAGGAGCGCCAACGCCTGGCCCTGGAACTGCACGACGACCTGGGGCAATCCCTGATGATCCTGAAGATGCAGTTGCGAGCCATACAAAAAAAGGTGCCCCCCGAATCCTCCGAGACCAGAGAAAGCTTGGAAGACCCCCTTAACTTTATCAACGAGGTCATTGAAAGAATCAGACGCCTGTCCCATAACCTCAGGCCTGCCATCCTGGAGGAACTGGGGCTGACGGCGGCCGTTCAGCACCTCTTCGAAGAATTCTCCCGTCAAGATATCCACGTCACTATGGACCTGGATGACACCAACGGGTTGTTTTCCCCGGAAGCCCAGCTCAATATTTACCGGATTTGCCAGGAAGCCTTCAGCAATATTACCAAGTATGCCCAAGCGGACCGAGTCTCTGTGAGCCTAAAAAAGCAAGATGGGAGTGTGGCTTTTCAGGTGGCGGATAATGGCCGGGGCTTTGATCACCAGCAAGTTATCAACGAGCATATTACTAACCGGGGTTTGGGATTAACGGCCATGGACGAACGAGCGCGGATGCTGGAGGGTTCTCTGAAGATCTGGAGCCAAGAGAGTCAGGGCACTAAGATAACCCTCATTGTTCCGATCCAAGGGAAATAGTTACCTGGCTAAAATTAAGGACCATTTACTATGCGCACTTTGCTGATATGTCCCGAATTTCCCCTTTCCTTTTGGAGTTTTCAGAAATCTTGCCGGCTCAAGGGTAAAAAGACGGTTAATCCCCCGTTGGGTCTGTTGACGGTGGCCGCCTTACTGCCCTCAGAATGGGAACTGCGTCTGGCCGATCTCAACACCAGAAGTCTGACGCAGGAGGATTGGCAGTGGGCCGATCTGGTTTTGATATCAGCCATGTACATTCAAAGGGCGGGCTTGTTGGCCCTGGTGCAGGAAGCCAAGCGCCGCGGCAAAACCGTCGTAGCCGGGGGCCCCCACCCCACTTCCCTCCCTGAGGCCGTTTTGGAGGCCGGTTGTGATTTTGTGGTGCGGGGTGAGGGCGAAAATACGATTCCTTTGCTCTTGGAGGCACTGAGAACCGGCAAGACCGGGATCATCGAAAATAGCGCAGAGAAGCCGGATCTGACGACCTCGCCGATCCCCCGGTTTGATCTTTTGCGGTTAGACGATTACGTCACCGTGACGATTCAGACTTCCCGGGGATGCCCATTTGACTGCGAATTTTGCGATGTGGTGAACCTTTTCGGACGCATACCCCGGTACAAGACTCCGAAGCAGGTCATCGCCGAACTGGAGACCCTCTACCGGCTCGGGACCAGGGGGCCCGTGTTCATTTGCGATGACAACTTCATCGGCAGTAAGAAGCACGCCCGGGCCTTCCTGCAAGAACTCACCCCCTGGTTGCGGAGTCGCGGTGAACCCTACCGGTTTTTGACCCAGGCCTCGGTGAATCTGGGGCAGGATCCGGAAATGATCGACCTCATGACCGCAGCCAACCTGAGAGAAGTTTTTATCGGGATTGAGTCTCCGGATGAGAAGGTGCTGCAAACCAGCCACAAATATCACAACATCAAGAATCCGCTCATAGAATCGCTGTATACCCTCAAGAAGAATGGCATGGAGGTTATTGGCAGTTTCATCATCGGTCTTGACGGGGAAACGAAAAGAGCCGGGGAGCGCATCTGCGCCTTTATAGAACAGACTGATATACCCGTGAACATGCTTGGGGTCCTGCAGGCCGCGCCCCATACCAGCCTGTGGCATCGACTGGAGAAAGAAGGGCGGCTGCGCCAGGATGTGGGAGATGACCTGGGGACCTTCTCAGCCCTGAACTACGAGCCCGATCGGCCGGAAGTCGACATCATGCAGGAATACGTCGATGCCTGGGACTACCTGTACGAACCATCCCGTTATCTGGCAAGGGCCTACCGCTATTATCTGGCCATGCGTCCGGCTCGCCCGGCCCAGGCGGTCTCCCCAGGGAGCCCCTTGCCCAAGGACCGCGTCCCCGATCAGGGAATGACTTGGCGCAGGATGTTGATCGAAATCAAGGCGTTTTTCAAAATCCTTTGGTGGCAAGGGTTGCGGCCGTCGTACCGGCGTCAGGTCTGGACCCAGTTGTTCGGGATGTGGCGACAAAACCCGACACGGTTCAAGCAATATATCGTGACCTGCGTTGAGGGAGAGGATCTCTTCGACATGAGAAAGATAGTGCGGGAAAAAGCCTCGGCCATCATCAAGGAGCGGTAGATCGGGGTTCCCGCGGCGCTCCAGGCCAGGTTATCGGATGCCCCTCTGGGACCATCTTCTTCCAACGCGATCCAGGATTAATGATAGTAATATGCTTAGCCCAGGGTTACCCGGCTTCCGAGCCCTTCTAATCTTTTCCATTATTGATGCGGTCGAAAGACGATTTTTTGCCGAAACCTTCGAGAAACAATTTTTCTTCAACTTTTTGCAGTCGGCCCTGGGCTCCCTCTATTTTTTCCATCACGTGCCAGAGGTCCTGTAATTTAGCATTTAATTCTTTCAGTTTGGTTTGGGCCTCAAGAAGTTCCTGTTTTGCTTGGGCTATTTCCTTTTTAGCTTCCTGTTCGTCCATTTCGCTCTCCATTGATCCGGCCCCGTAGGCTGCCGCGATCGGCTAGGCCAGGCTGCCTTGCGCAGATGGCCGAAGTCAGGTCTGATGGCTAGGCAACGCTCAGTTGCGTCAGCGCTGCCCGGGCACTGCCACCGCTAATGTCCGGCTTAATCCTCAATTCGAGCGCGGTTACCCCGTCGAGATCGACGTCGTAGTCTTCGACCTCACGCACGGCATCTGGCGGACTGAAGTTATACTGCTGCCGCACAATCTCTCGATACGACTGGCCGCCGTCTGGCGACCACCGTAAAACGAACTCCTGCGTGCGCTCCTGCTCATCTGCATGGAACACTAACCGAATCCGTTTGAGTCTCAGCGGCTCATCAAACCGGAGGCGAATCGTCTGCTCCCCTGGCTGTCCGGCTCGCCAACCCGAGCCCCTACCCGGAATTAGGGCCCATTCAATCGGGTGGTCGACGTCTTCGGAAGTAATTTCGACCTGTGCCAGGCGTTCAAGGTCTAGCCAATCGTACTCGTCGGCTGCGACCTCCCGAGGACGATGATCGATAACGCGCTTACGCATAGAGTACCTCCTCATTTTTCACTCAACATAACAGCACAACAACGAAATTCAGCGACGCGGTTTGTCCGCCTCTACTACAGTGTCTCAATTCAAAGTTCAACTTAATCCTCAGTCACTTTGACATGATAACTTTTCCACAGCAGCTACAAAGAATATTATCATTTTATTTTGTTATAAACATACTAATGAAAAATTTGACGGCAGTATCAGCCGATTTATCGGCAGGTGGTTGACAAAAGGTCTTGTGGTCGCCACTGTCATGAGTGGGTACCTTGTGTCGAGTGGCCCGGATGTGCGCCCCTGTCCCTGAAAGATTAAGATCGCGAGGATAATTGATGCGTGCCGTAAGGATTTGGCTCCTCGTTATATTGTTTCTCCTGCGCCTGACGCCAGCCACCCTCGCCGCTACTCCGGCTACACTCGCCGCCGCGCCGGACATCCGGGAAGACCTGGAGTATCAAATAAGCCTGGGCCCGTGGTCGGATGTGGCCCGGGTTCACCTGGTTCTCAAGGAGTTGAAGCCGGGACATTACTTGGCGGAGTTTTCCGGCGCGGCCCAGGGGATGTGGCGGTTGTTGAGCCGGTGGCTGCCCGAACGTTACCAGACTGAGATGCTCTACCGGGACGGGCGGCTGCAACCCGTGGTGTATCGTGAAGAATTCCAGGAGAAAGGGCACCAAGTCCTGAAGGAGTACCGTTTCGACTATGACCATAGCCAGCTGACCCTTTGGCGCCAGGTTGACCGCGGCGAAAAAATTAGGGAATGGGAAGTTCCCTTGACCGGCCCGGTCTACGACCTCTTGAGCCTGTTTTATAACGTCCGGTTAGACGCTTTGGGACCGGCGCCCGGCGGCGCCAGCCTGCGGGTAATGATCCTGCCGGACCCCAAACCCCGGGCGTTGGTCTTTCGCATCGGCGCCGCAACCGACCAGGGGCTCAAGGTGATGGTGAACAGTGCCTCGCCGGGCGCGGTTGACGAGGATCAGTATTTTATGTTTCTCAACTCGGAACGGGTCCCCACCCTGGCCTGGACCCGGGTAACCCTCTTTGGCAAGCTCTCAGGGGGCTTGGTGAACCCCGGCGATATCAAGAAGGAGGGCCTGTTGGGCCTACCCCCCGGCTCTTCACCCGTCCCTAAAGCCCCACGTTAAGGAGTTTCCAGATAGACCTTATTTAGGATATTGCACCTCAAAGAGGCGTTTGGCTACCACGAAGGCGCCTTGGCAATATGATTGGCGCAGATCGGTAATGATCACGCCTCGGTGGTGGCCGGAGGCATGGATCATCTTGCCGTCTCCCAGGTAAATTCCCACATGGCTGATATGGCGCCCCCTGTGGCCAAAAAAGAGGAGATCTCCGGGCCGCATTTTGACAAAATCCAGAGTGTGAGCCACTATCGTACCTAGCCGGGCCTGCTTTCGGCTGGACCGAGGCAGGACAATATTGAATTTTTTGTAGATAAACTGGACAAATCCTGAGCAATCGGTGGCATGGCCGGTCTGTAAGGACCCGCCCCGCCTGTAGGGAGTACCTAAATAATACCGGGCCTGGGTCAGGCTCCGCTTTATGAGAGTCTCTGGCTCAGACCGGAGAGAAAACTGCGCTGCAGGCGGCGATATGATCCTTAAAGGCAAGGTGAAACGCGGCAGGCGATCAAACGGTCTTGGGGGACTTCTCAATGATGCCAGCAAGAAGCCTCCATCCGGCAGGGGCATGACCTTGGTGCTAAGAGTCTCTGAGACACCAAAGCTTTTGGCATAGCTCTCTCCCATCCGGCCCTGAACCAGGGTTTCATTGCCGGAGGGGCTCCCCCGGCTACCGGCTTGAGCTTGGGCCGGATGGTGTGAAAAAGTCAGGAATAGAATTAATGTCGCGCCTAAAATTAGCCAGCCTAGCCCGTCTAACCTTAACAGGTATTTTCCGCATGAATTGTCCTCTTCCATGTGCAATGCCTCATAGCTTTTCCCCCGATAGGTGGAGCCTTATAGTCCCTTAGCCAGGCCAGCAGGTCAGGCTTATAGAACCGCCACGCCTTGCCAACCTTGCGGGACGGCAGAATTCCCCGCCTGGCATAATCCCGCACCGTAAAGGCTGTCAGCTTCAAAAACTCCGCCGCTTCCTCTGTGGTTAGCACTAAATTATCTTCCATAACCACCCCCTATTTTCCTTACTTTATATTACATATAGCTACGAAAACATGAAAGTCAATATAAAATTATACAATTAATTTTATATCAATATAATATTTATTATATGAACAAATACATTCACAAACATTGACATGCTCTTATTGGTGATTATTTTAAATACAGTTTTTCCGGCATTTATGGCTTTATACCGTGACTGGAACGGAATTGACGATAAAGGAAAGTCGCCGGATGGGCCCCTCAGGCCGGTAACATTGACCTGGGGATAGTTACATAAGTTCTATTGTAGCACCCTATAGTAAAGAGCATACGATTATAATGGCAGCACTTTTGGACAGATAAAGATGGGTGACCGCCTTATAGCCGGTCCAATCTTCAAAATTAACAGAGCGGCGTGCTTTTCTGTTATCCAAACATAAAGAAGGAGTAGATCATGCCTTTAATCCACGTGGTAATAGTCTTGATCGTAGTTGGTGTTCTTCTCTGGCTCATCAACTCATACATCCCCATGGCGGGCTCCATTAAGTCGATCTTGAATGCTGTCGTAGTCATTGTCGTGGTCTTGTGGCTCCTGAGCGTTTTTGGACTCATTGGTCAACTCTCCTCTATCCGCGTGGGGAAGTAAACGTCTTGGTGCAGCACCATACCTCGGGCCGGTCGTGGCGTTAATCGCCGGGATACTGATATAGATCCAACCCAGCCTGTTGAGCATTATTGTGGCGGTTTACCTGATTGTCATAGGCATACTGGGTCTGATGGGGGCGTGGCCCTCGGCAAGCTATCTTTCCTGATTTCCCTGCACAAGGGGGGGCCCGCTGGATCTTGATCATCACTTCGGGCCCCATCGAATAGCCCCCTGCGAGGTGAGAATCGTGGGTAATGCTGGGTCTGTTGAGAGGACGGCGGGCCGTTTTAGCCATGTGAGGTGCCCTGCCTTTCCCTGCCTTTCAATATTTTGGCTTGAGCGGCCTCGAAGACAGGCTGTGACCTCCCAGGAAAGATGAGAAATGCCAAATTACTCTGACCCCAAGTGGCTGGCCTCGCACGCTGAGCGTAAGCAGGCGGAAGAAGCTCTGCTGAAAGCAGGGGCCTTGCAGAAGGCGATTTTCAACAGCGCCAACTTTTCGAGTATCGCCACCGACGCTCAGGGCGTCATTCAAATATTTAATGTCGGCGCCGAGCGCATGCTGGGCTACACGGCCGCCGAAGTGGTGGACAAGATCACCCCGGCCGCGATTTCCGATCCGCAGGAGCTGATAGCGCGGGCCGCCGCTTTGAGCCTCGAGCTTGAAACCACAATCACGCCAGGTTTCGAGGCCTTGGTCTTCAAGGCTTCCCGCGGCATCGAGGACATCTACGAACTGACCTACATCCGCAAGGACGGCAGCCGCTTTCCGGCCATTGTGTCGGTCACGGCGCTGCGCGACGCGCAAGACACCATCATCGGCTATCTGCTGATCGGTACCGATAATACGGCGCGTAAGCAGGCGGAAGAAGCTCTGCTGAAAGCAGGGGCCTTGCAGAAGGCGATTTTCAACAGCGCCAACTTCTCGAGTATCGCCACCGACGCTCAGGGCGTCATTCAAATATTCAATGTCGGCGCCGAGCGCATGCTGGGCTACACGGCCGCCGAAGTGGTGGACAAGATCACCCCGGCCGCGATTTCCGATCCGCAGGAGGTGATAGCGCGGGCCACCGCCTTGAGCCTCGAGCTTGAAACCACGATCACGCCAGGCTTCGAGGCCTTGGTCTTCAAGGCTTCCCGCGGCATCGAGGACATCTACGAACTGACCTACATCCGCAAGGACGGCAGCCGCTTTCCGGCCATCGTTTCGGTCACGGCGCTGCGCGACGCTCAAGACACCATCATCGGCTATCTGCTGATCGGCACCGATAATACGGCGCGTAAGCATGCAGAAGAGAAACTGCGCTGGACCGAGGAAAGCTTCCGGTTGATGGTAGAGAGCGTCACCGACTACGCCATCGTCATGCTGGATCCGGAGGGGCTTGTAGTGAGCTGGAATGCCGGAGCGGAGCGGATCAAGGGCTATAGCGCCGAGGAGATCGTCGGTCAACACTTTGCACGGTTTTATCCTCAGGAAGACATCCAGAGCCTCAAGCCCCAGCGCGACTTGGAAGTGGTGGCAGCCAAAGGACAATTCGAGGACGAGGGCTGGCGGGTGCGCCAGGACGGTTCAGCCTTCTGGGCGAACGTGGTCTTCACGGCGATTCGGGATCAGCGCAGCCATCTGCGCGGCTTTGCCATGCTGACCCGCGATCTGACCGAGCCCATGAAAATTGAAGCGACTCTGACGAAAGCCAAGGATGCCGCGGATGCTGCCAACGCCGCTCTGGAACTACGTAACCGGTTTATCCGCGAGACCTTCGGCAGTTACCTCTCGGATGAAATCGTCGACACGATTCTGCAGAAAGGTGGACTGAAAATTGAGGGTGAAAAACGGCGTGCTACGATTCTCATGGCCGATCTGCGCGGCTTCACCTCCATAAGTGAGCGTCTGCCCGCTGAGGATGTGGTGGCGATGATCAATATCTATCTGGAGACCATGACCGAAATCATCCAGAAGTATCAGGGCACCATCGATGAATTCATCGGCGACGGCATCCTGGTGATCTTTGGGGCTCCCATCCTGCGCCCCGACGACCCGCAGCGTGCCGTGGCGTGCGCCGTGGAAATGCAATTGGCCATGACCTCGGTCAATGCACGGAATCGCCGGTCCGGGTACCCCGAGGTGGCTTTAGGCATCGGCATCAACACCGGTGAAGTGGTGGTGGGCAACATCGGTTCTCAGAAGCGAATCAAGTATGCCGTGGTGGGCCGCGCGGTCAACCTCACGGCCCGCATTGAATCCTATACGGTGGGCGGCCAAATCTTTATTTCAGAAAGCACCTTAGACGAATGTGGCGATATCTTGCGGATAGACAGCGCCATGCAGGTTATGCCCAAAGGGGTTAAAAAACCGCTGACCATCCATGCAGTGGGAGGTATCGGCGGAGATTTTCAGCTCTTTCTGCCCCCGAAAAAAGAGATTATGTGGATCGAACTCCAGTACGGGCTGCGCGTCCAGTTTACCGTGGTGGATTGGAAACCTACCGGTGAGTTGGGGCATGGGGGCGCCATCACCAAACTAGCGCATAATATGGTCGGAATTTACTCTGAGGTCCTGCCCTCTCCACTGGCGAACCTGCGGATATCCCTGTACGACCCCGACGACCATGAAATCTCCGACGACCTCTACGGCAAAGTGGTGGCTCACCTCTCTGAATCGCCCCCTGCCTTCCTGGTCCATTTCACCTCCGTACCCCCGGAAGCCGAGGCCTTTTTGGCAAAATTCCTGGGCGCCGACCTGAATTGACATAGTGGATTTAAGTATTATGAATAAATTAACCCCAAATGAAAATAATGCTTTTCACTATTGGGCCAAAATGGCTCGGCGGATTGCTCATCACCACCGGAGCCATGGTGGCCGGGAATTTTAGGAAAGAAGTCCCCATGCCCCCATGGGCGCCGGCACAGAGGGAGTATATGAAAATATAGCGGGGAGATGGTTTGGTGCAGATGGCTAAAAGCCACTGGCACTTACCCCCCCGCAAACCCCCTATAAATTGGGAGGTGGAAGATATGGCAGCAAAACTGGTTTGGGAAATGATCGAAGCAGAACCTGCTTATCGGAAAATAGAGAGGGCTAAAGTTCCAGGAGGATGGCTTGTTAGGATGGAGGTGGGAGGTAGTGGTGGTGGCATAACCTTTGTGCCTGACCCAAACCACGAATGGGAATAGCTTTCCCTATGGACCAACAGGGGAAATAGAAGCTCAGGGCTCAACTTGTGGAGCTGAGGGCCATGGGCAATCGGCAAGCCTGCCAAGCAGAAAGCCAGAGGCCTCTCTGTTTCAAGACTGTAGGGCTATCAAGAGGAGTTCTTTGTAGGCGAGTCAGATCCTGACAGCTAAGCCTGCCTGACTATCCTGAGAAGATAGAGAAATCTAATAAAGATGCAGTTATCATTTAAAACCCCTATAGCTACCAGATAGACGAAAGGGGATATTGCAAAGACCTTGCGGAGGAGTCTGCTCATGATCGCTACCAGTAAACCAGTAACAAAGCCTGCCAGCAGGCCGTCAGTCAAGGCCACCTTTTATCTCACTAGAGAGGTGCTGTACTCGCTGGAGGAAGCCAGGCTTAAGCTGAGAGAGATGGCCAGGCCAGAGGGCAAGGCTAAAATAACCAAGTCCCTGATAGTGGAAGTGGCTATTCAACTAGCCATTGAGGATCTTGAGGCCTCAGGAGAGAAAAGCCCGCTTGCTGGTATGCTGGCGTGGCAATAATATGGGCAGCGCTGAAGCTCTGGTTGTTTTGCCGAAAACCCTTTTCAGGGTTAAACCAGGTAAGAGGGGTCCTCAAAACCATTTTTGGACTGCGGTGGCCACGGAGGCCGCATAATCTCGGGGTTATAGTATGGCAATGAACTCGGAAAGATTAATGTCCCGGCATCCTCTCAATAACGGCCTGACCCTGGAGTTTTGGGACTACTCCCGGCCGATAGCCGGGGACCGCTGGTTTGTACTTCTGGAGGTCCGGATCGCCATTCCGATTCGGCCCGACACTTTGCCGCCGGAGCTGCGAGGGCAAGCCGACCAGGTCAAGGAAGCGTTGGGGGATGAAATTATCTTCTCCCACAAAAACGAGCGCAACTTTATTGCCGCAACGGAGGCCCCCAAAATCCTCCAGGACTTGCAGGATAGTTTTTTGGACATGGCG
>Ga0315542_1000662_pt1 | contig 21855 bp, 20 predicted proteins | sample SalMarSW160120MG_FD_202541 | JGI IMG/M metagenome (GOLD analysis project Ga0315542, IMG submission 202541) | Salt marsh sediment microbial communities from the Plum Island Ecosystem LTER, Massachusetts, United States - Salt Marsh Sediment SW1601-20 ... | reverse complement strand
ACTTCGGCACGATGAACAGCGAGATCCCCTTCGTGCCGGGGGGCGCTCCGGGTATCCGCGCGAGGACCAGGTTCACGATGTTCTCGGTCAATTCGTGTTCGGCGCCCGAAATCCACATCTTGGAGCCGTACAGGCGGTACGTACCGTCATCCTGGGGTTCGGCTCGGGTCTGGACATCGGCAAGGGAAGAGCCGGCCTGGGTTTCCGAGAGGGCCATCGTGCCGCTGAATCGCCCGGCGATCATCGGCTCGATCCAGGTGTCGCGCTGGTCTTGGCTTCCGAACTTGGCCAACAGGTTTGCGTTCGCGTTGGTGAGCATGAGGTAGCCGTACGTGCTGACATTGGCCGCCGCCAGCCAGGCGCAGCTCGCCTGGGCGATCGAGTTGGGCAGCTGGAGGCCGCCGTGCTCGTGATCCATGCTCATCCCGATCAGACCGGCTGCCGCGGCGGCGTCGAGCGCGTCCTTGACGTCGTCGATCACGGTCACCTTCGTGCCGTCGAAGGTCGGCTCGGCGGCGTCGCTCGTCTTGTTGTGCGGCGCGAAATACCGTTCGGCCAGATCCGTGCTGAGATCGAGGACCGCAGACAACGTCTCGCGAGAGTGGTCTTCGAAGCGCGGCAGCGCCAACAGGTCCTGCACACGCAGCCACTCGAACAACAGGAAGTCCAGATCGCGGCGCGACAGCAGGGTGGACTTCATCTATCTACACTCCGCGCCGCGGGTCAACCTACCGGGTAGTGCATGGTCTTGATCTCCATGTATTCGTCGGCTCCGGCGTCCCCGTGTTCGCGACCGATGCCCGACTGTTTGTATCCGCCGAAGGGCGCAGGCCCGATCGGGCCGCCGAAGCTCTGGTCACCGCCGTTGATGTGGATGTAGCCGGCCCGCAGGGCTCCGCCCACCTCGAAGGCCTTTACCGTGTCGCCGCTCCATACCGAGCCACCGAGGCCGAACGGCGTGTCGTTCGCGATCGCAATGGCCTCGTCCGGACCTTCGAAGGGAATCATCACGCCCACCGGGCCGAATATCTCCTCTCTGGCGATCCGCATGTCGTTCCTCACGTCGCTGAACAGGGTCGGTTCGACGAAGAAGCCGCGGTCCAGATGTGCGGGACGGCCACCCCCGGCGACAAGGGTCGCCCCTTCGTCAAGACCGGCCTGGATGTATCCCAGCACCCGGTCGCGTTGACTCGCGTTGATCACAGGTCCCATGTCCGATTCGGGATCTGCCGGGTCGCCGACCTTCATGGCCTGGATGGCGGCGGCGATCCGCTCTTTGACGGCGTCATAGACGGGCCGCTCGACCAGTAGGCGGGTCTGCAGCACGCAGCCTTGTCCGGCGTGCACGGTGAACCCCATCACCAGCGACATCAGCAGCATTGGATTATCGATGTCGGCGTCCGCGAAGACGATGTTGGGCGACTTGCCGCCCAGCTCCAGTACGACACGCTTGAGCGTGCCCGCGGCCTGGCGCATCACTTCCCGACCAACGGTGTTGGACCCCGTGAAGGACATGACGGCGACATGTGGATGCTCGGTCAGAGCGCGTGCTTCCTCGATGCCGCCGGTCACAACGTTGAGGACGCCCGGCGGGATACCCGCCTCCGCCGCCGCATCGGCCAGTATCAACGCCGAAAACGGCGTGTGGGGCGACGGCTTCAGTACCATGGTGTTGCCGGTCGCCAATGCCGGGCCGATCTTCCACATATTCAACAGAATCGGGTAGTTGAACGGGGTGATCGCCCCAATGACACCCGCTGGCTCCTTGCGCACCAGCGCCTGGCCCATGCCGGTCAATCCCACCGTCGGCGGCAGGGCTTCGTCGAATTTCAGCTCCGCCGCCTTATCGGCCCAGAAGTAGGCGAAGCGGATGGCTTCCTCGACTTGGCTCACCTTGCCGGCCATTCCAGCGCAGCCGATCTCATTCTCCAGGAGGAACATCAAGTCCTCACGCCGCGCGGCAACGGCGTCGGCGAAGCGATGCAGACATGCGGACCGTTCCTTCGGCGCCATCTTCGGCCATGCACCCCGGCCGTCGTCGAAGGCCCGATGGGCGGCGTCCACTGCTCGGTTGACGTCATCGACCGACGATTCGTGAACCTCACCGATGGGAAGTTCGGTGGCCGGATTGATGATCGTGGTGACGTGCTCGCCGCTGCCCTTGTCCCATTGGCCGTCCACATAGGGCGTCCCCGGGCTCAGCGACACTTTCGACATATCAGGCTCCGATTCTGCGTAGTCGTCAACAGGCCTGCAGGACCATGGCACTCGTCGGCAGGGCCGGGCCGGAAGTCACGACCATGGTGTTGGTATCGGGGATTTGGTTAACCGAGTGGCCGCGGATCTGGCGGACCGCTTCGACTATGCCGTTGAAACCGTGGAGGTAGCCCTCGCCGATCTGGCCCCCGTTTGGATTCACGGGATGGGCGCCGCCCGGAGACGTGTGGCCCTCCGCGATGAAGTCGATCCCTTCCCCACGTCCGCAGAATCCGAGAGCCTCGAGCGACATCGGGATGAGCGGACTGAAGGAGTCGTAGATGATCGCGGCGTCGAAGTCCTTGGCGTGCATCCCGGTGTGCCGATAGAGATTTTTGGCGACGACGTCCAGATCCGGTACCCCGGTGATGTCAGGCGCGTAATAGTTCTGCATCAGCGTTGACCGATGAGCCATCCCCCTGACCGCGCCGCGAACCTTGACGGGCGCTGCCTTCAGGTCGCGCGCACGCGCCGCGGTGGTCACCACGAACGCTGCGCCGCCGTCGCTTTCCAGGCAGCAGTCATTCACGCGCAGAACGGGTTCGGCGACCCACTTGGACTCTTGGTGGTCATCGACGGTCAACGGCCTCCCGAAGAAGCGCGACGCTGGGTTGGTCTCCGCCCACTTTCGAGCCGATACCACGACATGCGCGAGGTCGGCATTGCTCTTGCCGTAGTCGTGAAGATAGCGATGAAAAGTCGGCGCCTCCCACCACGCCGGCGTGATGGAGCCGTACGTGAAAACTTGGCGCAGCACGGCCTGGGTCGTGCCCGCGTCGGAGTCAGAGATTCCCTGACCGAATCGCCGTCCCGAGCGCAGGTTCTCCGCGCGATAGACCACGACGACCTCAGCCAAGCCCGTACTCACCGCGAGCGCAGCGTCCTGGAATGTCATGCATGCGCCGCCGCCACCGGCCAGCGTGATCGAAAACCAGTTCAGCTCGGGTAATCCGAGAAGCTGGACGAGCAGAAAGGGAGAGGTCGGATCGGCTTCGTACGTCACCAGACCGTCGACATCCCGGGTGGCCAGTCCCGCGTCGGCAAGGGCCATGGCGATGGCCCGCATCGCCAGAATCGACGACGACACCCCGGAATCCGTCGACATCTCGGTGATGCCCACTCCGGCTATCACCACCTCGCTGTCTGAGTTCGGCATGGCTATTGTTCGGCTCCGGCGGGGGCGAAGACTGGGACCATCACGCCTGAGTCGGCCGGCGCAAAGCGCACCTCCACGCGCATGCCGAAATCAACCTGGGAAGGCTCGATCCCCACCAGCCGAGAGAAATATCGCACCCCCTCGTCGAGCTCGATCACGACGAACACGAGGTCTTCGTCGATGAGTGCGGCGCTGGGCCGTCGCGGTATTGCGTAGGTATGGACATGTCCGCGTCCCGAGGTCGGGACGACGTCGAATTCCGTTGCGCCGCAGGCGTGGCAAGCGTATGCGGGAAGGCTCCACCACGTCTGACAGGTTCGGCATCGCTGGAAAGCCAACTGCCCATTGCGGGTGGCATCGAAGAAGAAGCGGTTGGTGTCATCGACACCGGGACCGATGAACTTCAGGGGCTTGCCCACCACGTCGGTGCCGACTGACTCAGAGCGTGTCGTCACGGCGCCCTTCCTCATCGGGTAGCACGTTGTAGACGTTAATACAATTTTTGTATACGCGTCAATGGCCAGCGGTCGCACGTCGTGGGCGGTCCGCATGCGCACGCTCGCCGAGCCGGTCCGGATCCTGTGCAGTCGGCAGGTGCCGGATGTCGAGGTGGAGTTGGCGCCGCTTGCTACAGTGCCGACACTATGAATTCGCTGATGAATTCGCGTGCGATGAACGGATAATCGCTCTCGGAATCGCGCCCGGTGGGCAATAGTGCGAACCCGGCGACGCATCGGGCGACCCATGCCACCGCGCGCTCGATGTCACGGCCTTTGCTGATCTCGCCGGCCCTCCGCGCAGCTGCCATCCGAGGAGCCAAGACGTCCTCGAGCACATCGATGATCACAGCCGATTCCTCGGCATGGATGCGAAAGTACAAGGCGTTGGGATTATCGACCGACCGCATCGTCGAACACCAAACCGTCAGCGCAGCGGCCACATTGCCCAAGCTATCGGCGAGGTCCTCGCCCTCGCCCAGTGCGTCTTCGAAATCCCGGCGCATCATGTCCACCGCTTGGCTGCGAACGGCCCGGTGAAGCTCTTCGCTGGTCGGAAAGTTCTTGTACAGCGTCGCGCGCGACATCCCGGCGATGCGCCCGACATCTTCCATCGTGGTCTTATCCCAGCCGAGCGTGACGTAGCACCGTCGAGCGGCGTCCAGGATGCGGTCCCTCCGCGGCGCATCGGCCGAGACCTGCGCGTCACGAGACCTGAACACGTCGAATCGCCCACCGAACGCGGCGGCCTGTTGAGTCGTCATCCAACACCCCAGGCCGAACTAGCACGCCACGCGGAAATATCTCGGCTCACGGACAACCAGCGTAACAGCACGAACCAGATGTAGTACCCAAAGGCGACCGGGGCGAACGCGAGTCTCGTTGCCCATACGACAGGCCCTGCTCGGTATCGATTGCTGACGCGGCTCACGGAAATGTGTAATCGTGCAACTTGATCCACGCGCCGAGGTCGACTCTCATCTGCGTGCCGGTTACGGCACGAGATTCGTCGGAGATGAGGTACACGACAGCGTGCGCGACATCCGAGACATCGACCCACGGGTCAGGAAACAGATTCAGCGCCGGCAGGGCCGGTAGCGCGTCTTCCAGCGTCGGCGACTCCAGATCGGGCCGGAACGATTTGTAGAGCGGTTCGTTGCGCATGATTGCCGTATCCACCGATGTGGGATGTACGGCATTCGCGCGAATCCGGCGCGGTGCGACGGCAAGCGCCAGTTCATGGGTATATGCGGCGAGCAGGCGCTTCGATGCCACGTAGCCCAAACCGCCTGCACCGCCGTTGGGGTCGGCTTTCAGAGCCGACGTGAACGCGGCGTACGACCCGGTGATCACGATGGACCCGCGGTCCTTCAGGAACGGGTAGGCGGCGCTTACCGTGTTGAGGACCCCAACCAGGTTCACATCCACGGTGTCGTTGAACGCCGTCGGGTCTTGATTTCCCACCGCCATGATCCCGGCTTGCGCCACCACACCGTCGAGACCGCCGAACATTGCGACGCCCTCGCGCAAGGCGTCGGCGATGGCCTGCTTGTCGCGTACGTCGCCCTTCACGATGTGGTGTTTTCCGCCGGCATCACTGATCAGGTCCCTGGTTTCGTCCAATTCCGCCTCCGACGCCATCGGATACGGCACCGTCGGGATGTTCTCCGCGATGTCGATACCGATGATGTTGGCGCCCTCTTCGGCCAGCCGAACGGCATGTGCACGCCCTTGGCCGCGGGCCACACCGGTGATGAAGACGACCTTGTCCTGCACTCGTCCCATGTCAATCTCCTGTCTCGGTGGGTAGTGTGATCAATTTTCTGATCCGTGAGGGCTTGCTCTTAGAAGACACCGGTCCGTAACAGCTCTTCGACCTCGGCCGTGGTCAACCCGAGCCGGCTTGGGTAGAAGCTGAGATTGTCTTCGCCGTAATTGGGACCCGATCGACCGACGAAACCACCTATATGGGAGGGCGTTTCGCTGAAGGTGACCGGCAGCGTCCGGACCGGCCAGGTGCCGATCTCGGACTGTGGAACCTCTTCCAGCCAGCCCAGGTGAGCGAGTTGAGGATCGTTCTCGCAACGGTCCTGTGCCGTCTGACAGACCCCTGCCGGAAACCGGCGGCCCGCCAGCGCGTGCATCAGTTCGTAGCCGTCGCACTTGGCCGTGCACGCGGCGACGATCGCGTCGAGTTCGCCCTGATGCGCCAGGCGGCCGGCCAGTGTGGCGAACCGCGCATCGGCCCCGAGTTCTGGTTTGTCCAGTACCTCGACCAACGCCGTCCAATGGTCGTCGGTGAAAGACGACAACGCGATCCAGCGGTCCACACCCCGAGTCGGATAGATGCCATGCGGGGCCGCGGGCTTGTACGGTGAGCGGTTACCCGTGCGCTCATAGGCGCGTCCGTTGACGCTGTGGTCGAGAACCGCGGTGCCCGTCAGATAGATACCGATTTCGATCTGGGAAGCGTCGACGTGGCAGCCGAGGCCCGTCCGTTGCTTGCGGAAGAGCGCCGCCAGCATCGCCGTGGCCATGTTGTAGGCGCCGAACCAGTCGAGGTAGGAGTAGCCGATGCCAGCGGGCGGGAAAGGTGCAGGCATGCCGGACATTTCGCTATTGCCCGCGAATGCGGCCGCCGTCGGCCCGTAAGTGCGCATGCCCTGGTAGCAGCCGTGTTCACCGGTGCCGGACTGCTGAACATAGATGATCTCGGGGTTGATCTCTTTCAGCCTCTCGTACCCGAAACCCATGCGCTCCATGGTGCCCGGCGAGAATCCCTCGATCACCATGTCGGCTTCGGCGATCAGGCGCTCGAGAATCTGCTTGCCCTCATCTGATTTCAGGTTCAGGCTCACGCCGAGCTTGCCCGCATTGATCTCCATGAACGCGCCGGACTTGTTCGGCCCACGGTCGCCGGGTGGTACCGCGATCGGCCCCTGGGCCTTGTCGCGCTCGGCACGTCCACCCTCGGGAGCGAAGCCGGCACCGAAACGCATTGTGTCCCAACGGCTGGAGTGCTCAACCTTGACCACCTCGGCACCGTGCGCCGCGAGGAACCGCCCGGCACCAGCGCTGGCCAGCAGCCACGACAAGTCGACGATGCGAACCCCCGACAACGCGAATGGCTTCCCCGACGGGGACACTTCGGCGGCTGGGCGGTGGGCCACGTGGCTCGCGTGGGGCCTGGGTGCGCCGCCGGTGGAGATCTCCTCGAAGACCTCCGCCGTGTGCTCACCGAGCATCGGTGGCCGCGTGTCCGACTGCCACGGCACCTCCGGGCAGTACCATCGCGCACCGGTATAGGTGTAGCTCTCGCCCAGCTCGGGATGCTCGACGACCTTGAACGCCTCCCGGGCGCTGAAGTGCGGATCGGCGACGTTTTCGTGCGGCGAACGGATTGGCGCCCAGGGCATGCCGACCTGTTGCGCCTCCTGCCAGATCTCCCGGCCGGCAAGGAACTGACCGATGAGCCGGTCGGTGACGTCGCCGATGTGCTGGGCGACGACGGGTTGGGCCCGGTAGGCGTCGTCAAGGTATTTCGGATCGTCCAGGTCGGCCTGCATCCCGTGGCGCGCCAGCATGTCGACCAGAGCTTTGAACAGGGCGCTGCCACCAGGCAGGTAGGTGCGGTAGGGCAGCAGCCAGCGACCGTCTTTGGTCAGCGCGAGCGCCGGGACTGCCGCCGTCGGCATCGAATGCCGACACGTCTGCCGCAGATTGGTGAGGCGCTGGTACACCCAGTTCGGAACGTCGGTCTCGGTGTTCTTGCTGACCGCGTCATGGATCGATGCCGACAGGTATTGGCCCTGCCCCGAAGACTGCCGATAGATCAATGCCGTGATGATGGCGATCGACGTGGTCTCGCCGGCGATGCAGTACGCCTGCCACATCTGAGGCGCGATCGGAGGCGTGTCGTAGTGTCCCGACGGCTCGGGGTCGTAGCCACAATTCATGGCCACGCCGCCCAGCGCGAGATGGACGAGGTCGCTGCCCGGATAGTCGGCCCACGGGCCGTCGTCTCCGAACGGCGATATCCGGCAGTAGATCAGCCCCGGCGCGTCGGCACGCAGTGCCTCCTGGTCGAGGCCACGGGTACGCATGTAGTCCAGCGATCGGGTGTGGACGAAGACGTCGGCGTGGGAGACCAGGTCCCGCAGTCGTGCCTGATCTGTCGTCTCGTCGAGATCCAAGACCACGCTTCGCTTGCCGATGTTGGAGTGCCAAAAGTGAAGGCTCTGTTCGGGATTCTCGACGTCATCTTTGAAGGGCCCGTAGGTCCGGGTGATCTCGCCGGCCGGCGGCTCGACCTTGATCACGTCCGCGCCGAGGCCGGCGAGCAGTTTGCCCACATATTCGCCGGTCTCATCGGCCAGTTCTACGACGGTGACACCGGCAAGAAACCCCTCGCTGCCGGATTGGGGGCCTTCGCTCACTTCCAGCCCGATCGCGGGAAGCGGAACAGCTCCCGGGCGTTGTCCTCCGCGATCTTCCGTGCGTCACCGTCGGACACCGAAGCGAGCACCTCGCAGGCACGCTTACGCGAATTCGGCCAACTCGAATCGGAGTGCGGATAATCCACTTCGAGCAGCAGCCGATCTACCCCGATCGCGTCGCGATTCTCGAGACCGAACTCGTCATCGATGAAGCAGCCGTAGAAGTGCTTCTTGAACAGATCCGACGGCCGGGTTTCCTTGTCGATCTTCTGATACCACCGATGCCGCTCCCACACGTAGTCCGTGCGCTCGAGGATGTAGGGAATCCAGCCGATGCCGCCCTCGGCCAGCGAGATCTTGAGATTGGGATGGCGCTGCAACGCGCCGGAGAGCAGTAGGTCGACGGTGGTCCACATCAGGTTGGTGCCGAAGAGCGTGATCGCCACCGCGAACGGGATGTCCTCCTGCTCGCCGTGCTGGTCATACTGATCTTGATCATCGGTGGTGACCCCACTCGCGCCGAAGCTGTAACCCGGCAAGTACGTCGAGGTGCCAAAGTGCATGCTCAACGGCATGTCGGCCGCCTCCGCGGCACTCCACAGCGGGTCCCAGTATCGCGAGTGCAGGGATGGCATGCCCAGCGGGACTGGGCTTTCCGGAAAGCTGATGGTTCTGGCGCCCTTTGCCGCCGTCCGTTCCACCTCGGCCACCGCCAGATCGACGTCCCAGGTCGGCACCATGGCAACCGGGATGTAGCGGTCCGGCGCTGAAGCGCACCATTCATCGACAGAGAAGTCATTCCAGGCGCGCACGCATTCGAGTGCCAGCGCCTTGTCCTTGGCCTTGTGGAAGGTCGAACCGGAGAAGCCGGCGAACGAGGGGAAGCACAGCGCCGCCTGCACCCCATCCAGATCCATGTCTTTGGCTCGTTCCACCGGGTCGTAACAGCCCGGGATCATGTCCTGGAATCTCATGGGCTCGAGCCCGTATTCCTCGTATGGCTTGCCCGCCACCGCGTTCAAGCCGACCTGCGCGTGCAATTCGCCTTCGTACGCCCATAGGTGGTGCCCCTGCTCGTCCTCGACGATCCGCGGCCCGTCCTCCAGGTATTTCGACGGCAGGCGATCCTGCCATACCCGGGGGTGCTCGATGAGGTGATCGTCCACCGACACGATTTGCACATCGTCTTGTAAAGGCACCGCATGTTCCTCTGTGGTAGACAAGCAGACGCATTCTGTATTCGTGTTTACCACCGGCTCGTGACCCCTGTCAACGGCACTGAAGGCATCACGAAACGTGGCGCACGCGTCCCCGGGGCCCATATAGAGGCCGCCCGGACGTAGGTGCCCCTTGGCAAGACCGTGGCGGAGCCGCGCCCCGGAAGCCGAACACTCGCCGCGCCCGTTGAGTTCGACGTCGAAGGCTGGACGGGATAACTTAGCGACGTGAACCATTGGACCGCCGCGGACCTGCCGTCATTCGGTGGACGCGCTGTGATCATCACCGGCGCCAACAGCGGACTGGGCGCTGTAACCGTCCGCGAGTTGGCCCGTGTAGGCGCCAAAGTCATCATGGCGGTGCGGAATACGACCAAGGGCGAGGCCGCCGCACGGGAGATGACCGGAGATATCGAGGTGCGCGACCTCGACCTGCAGGATCTGTCGTCGGTCCGGAGGTTCGCCGACGGAGTGGAGAAGGCCGACGTCCTGATCAACAATGCGGGCATCATGGCCGTCCCCTACGGACTGACGGTCGATGGCTTCGAGAGGCACATCGCGACCAACCATTTCGGTCATTTCGCGCTGACCAACCTGCTGCTGCCCAAGTTGACCGACCGCGTGGTCACGGTGTCGTCGATGACACACTGGCGCGGGGGCATCGACCTCGACGACCTCGAGTGGACAAGGCGGCGGTACGCCGCCTACCTTGCCTACGGTCAATCGAAGCTGGCCAACCTGCTGTTCACCGCTGAGTTGCAGCGTCGACTCCACGCCGCCGGTTCAACGCTTCGCTCGGTGGCAGCCCACCCCGGCTACTCGAATACCGGCCTGGTGCATACGTCCGGGCGACAGCTGGGTGATGTGCTAGCTGCGGCCACGAAGATCTTTGCCACCAGCGCTGACTACGGCGCGCGGCAGACCCTGTACGCGGTGTCGCAGGACATCCCGGGCGACACCTTCGTCGGTCCGAGGTTCGGCACCTTTGGCCGCACCCAGCCGGTCGGCCGGAGTCGTGCGGCCCGGAACCGGACTACGGCCGCCAGGCTCTGGGACCTATCCGAGCAACGCACGGGCACAAAGTTTCCGCTATGAGCCGTCGCAACGCTGCCCGGGTTCGACCGAGAACGAAATAACGTGTGGCTTTTCAAGGCGGGATGCGCTGCGCGACACGGCAGGACAGGCCACGTTCAACTGCCCTCGTCGCGCTCGTATCGCCACGGCCCGTCGTAAGGCATATACAGCCGATGACGCGCACCGGCCCGAGTGGAATCGCCGGCGTTGTATCCCTCGTCGCCTCGCCAGAGACAGATGTAGCCGGTTTCGTCGCGTGTCACATAGCTGTCGTAGTGCTCAATCGGGGCGACTTCTATCGCAGCCGTCGCCGCGGCGACGCTGCGGTGGCGCGACAGCTGATGCAGCGTTACCCATGTCGGAGGGAGCAGTGTCAGTCGGCCGAGGCCGTGTTCGGCGAGCGTGGCCGCCGGGGCCAGCCAGCGGTGCTCGATGATCTCGCCACCGTCGACGACGACGTCGGCGCCCGAAACCGTTCCGAACAAGATCCAGGTGATGTATCGCTTCGACGCATCGGGACTCGGCGCCCACCGCGACATCACCGACAGCGAGTCCGCGTCGAGGTCGAGCCCGGCCTCTTCGCGGGCTTCCCGGGCCGCCGCGCGACGGGCGGCGGCAATGCTGGTCGCGGGATCGTTCCCGGCGTCTGCCGGATCCACCTGCCCACCGGGAAAAACCCAGGCACCTGCGGCAAACGATGTGGTGCTCGCGCGGCGCAGCATGAGCACCTCGAAACCGTCAGCGCCGTCGCGGGCCACCACGGCGGTGGCAGCCGGAATCTCCGGGCGATCAGCCTTATCGCCGGCGGGCTGGTCGAGCGCTGCGATGTCGTCATCGGTCATTTCTTGGATGCTCCGATCGGTGGCCGGTATGCCCGACGGTCGATTCGCATTCAATCGCATTGTCTAGCTACCACATCACCCCAAGCATCCAGTCGACGTGAAGGGTTCGTCTGCGCAGCCGTCTGAACGATCACCACGCGGTAGCTGCGAATCATCGGCGTTGTCCTTGCACATATCTGTGTGGTTACGACAGCACGGGTCGTCGGCCGAGCTTAACGCGCCTAAAGCAAGCGGGAAGATTTGGCTTCTCGCCGCGGGTGTACGCGTAACCTGGCTAACTGTGACAACTTGTTTAGTCTGCAAAGAAAACCCGGGTCGGTCTGGCCATGGCTGCGACGGGACCTCCTCGTTTCGTCTGATCAGCGTGAATCGTGCCGGGCGACGCGAAGCCGCGTTTCAGTCGGCACATCTGCATCGGCGGCTCAATCGCAACCGCTGCCGATGTGACCGTGTCCAACCGGCGGACTTGCAAAGGGAAGATCACCACCTAGTCCTGTTCCACCGACCGCCGCCCCGGACGGCTCATCTGGCCTACCCGTTTCGCATGAGAAGCAGTTGGCGGTCCATGGCATACGCATCCGTCGGCGCGGAGAACGAAGGCTGATCCGATGTACGTGACGAGGCTTGTTCGCAGCAGCTTTCAGACCGCAGCAGACGTCGTGGTCGACGGCGTGTTGCCGGTGGTCCTCACTTCTGAGCGCTATGTGGTCGGACTGATTCGACAACACCTCGCGCAACTCGATGATGCGACAAGCGCCTCGGCGACCGTCTCTCCGCGCGCCGAGGCGACTGCGCTCGCGTCCCCGACTGATGTCCTTCAGTCGTTGCTCGACAGGGCGATTTACAACTCGCCCGACGATAGCCTCGACGATCTCCACCAGTCGCTCTGCTCGAGGCGATGTTGCCCGATGAAGCACGCATCCTGTCGGCGCTGTCGGATGGGTCGACCTATCCCGTTGTGAACGTCGCAGAACCTAGCGCGAACGCCAGCTCCGTGATCGCGCTGGAAAACGCATCAACTGTAGGCCGCGTGGCGGGGGTGTCCCTGCCGGATCACACACCGTTGTACCTCGCCCGGATGGTGCAGTTGGGCTTGGTTGTCATAGGGCCTGAGGGCCCGGCCTCGATGGACAGCGACTACGAGATGTTGTTCGCCGATGAAGCGGTGAGCCTCGCGCAGGCCAAAGCCCGGCGCGGAATACGTCCAGCTCGGGTGGTCAAACGAACAGTGCGGATTAGCGCGCTGGGCCGGCAGGTATGGGACGCGGCGAAGTGAGAATCTACCTCGAGTTCGGCGCCATCTTCACCCACCCGTTGTGGGTATACATCTCGATCCCGCTCGGCGCCGCCCTCATCGGCTGGGCGACAAAGATTCTCGCTCTCAAAATGATGTTCTATCCGATCGAGTTCAAGGGCATCAAACCTTATCTCGGCTGGCAGGGCCAGATTCCCAGACTGGCACCGAAGATGGCAGTACAGATGGTCGACTCGTTGACGTCCGAAATCATCGCTCCACAAGAGATTTTCGATCAGCTAGATCCTGACGAAATGGTCAAGGAACTTCAAGAACCCTTAGGGGCGGCCACCGCAGAGATCGTCAATGCGATGATGATGTCGCTTCAGCCCCAGCTTTGGCGTGCCACACCGGACCAGGTCAAGGACCTGGTCATCAAAGGGGTCGAAACCCGTATGCCGGCGGCCTCGCGCGGCATGTTCGAGCAGTTCCGGGACCAACTCGGCCAGTTCTTCGACGTGAAGCATATGGTCGTCACAAAGCTGGTCGGCGACAAGAAGAAGCTCGTCGAACTCTTCGACGGCATGGGCAAGACCTCGTTCAGATTCTTCGCCAGGGCCGGACTGGTATTCGGGTTCATCATCGGCCTTATCCAGGCCCTGGCGTTCGGCCTCACCGGATGGGCCTGGACGTTGCCCGCGTTCGGGTTGCTAACAGGTGGCCTCACCCGCGCGGCGCTCGGGTTTTTGGTCGGATTGGGCCAGGAGTACCTGATCCTGGCGCTGATCGGCGGCTGAGCATCATCATCGATCAACGGTGAGGATCGCGGCACCCGCGAATGAGCCGGTGGCGTTCGACCAGACGGCCACTTCGGCTCCGGGCACCTGACGTTCACCGCACTCACCACGAAGTTGTCTGACCGATTCGATGCAGAAGTTGGCCCCGTGGCGACGGCCGACATTGCAGGCGCCGCCGTCTGTGTTGGTCGGGAGTGACCCGCCGGGTCCGGTGTGGCCGTCGTTGATGAACTGTGGCGCCTCCCCCCGACCACAGAAGCCAAGAGCGTCAAGCCATTCGAACGTGATGATTGAGAATCCGTCGTACAGCCCCGCGCAGTCGACATCGGCGGGCCGCAGATCAGTCCGGGACCACAGGGTCTCACTGCAGTGACCGACTGCGTTCGACGTGAAGTCGTCAAGCAGTGCCATGTCGATGTCGGCGACCGCCGACATCGCCCATGAATCGACCAAGACGGCGGGCTTACGGCATTCCCTGGCGCGCTCGGGAGTGGTGAATATGACCGCGGATGCGGAATCAACGGGGTAGTCGCAATCGAGGAGTCTTACCGGTTTACTGACATAGCGGGACGCCAGGTACTCATCTACATCGAGCGGGTCACGAAATAGCGCTTCGGGGTTTCGCATCGCGTGACTGCGCTGCACGACAGCGTGCCGCGCGAAATCCTCTTCCTTGGCGCCAAATTCGCTCATATATCGCTGCATCTGGAGGCCGCCGATGAACGCCGCCGGCAGGCTGCCGCCGAACGGCGCTGTCCACTGCTGCTGGCCGCCGACGCGGGTGGGACCGTCCGCGGGCCCGCCCGCGGTGATCGCGGCGATCGGGTGGTCCCCCGCCCGCGGCTGACGGATGACACGCAAGGCCAGCGCGGCGTGGCACGAGCCGGAAGCGACTGCGTCCATGGCCATTACTGCGGTCTCGGCGAAAGACGGTCCGTACAGGCTCGAGGTGAAGAACCAATTCAGGGGCAAGATGCCGAGTAGGGATCCGATCGACATCGAAACACCGCCGGTAGTAGAGATCCCATCGACATCACCCTGTTTCAGACCCGCGTCGTCGAGGGCGGCGGTGACGGCCTGGGTCACGAGCTGATCGTCCGAGAACGGCAGCATACGGCCGGTTTCCGAATACCCGACGCCGGCGATCGCCACGCGATTCTGCATCATGGTCATCACCCGACGACCTCGAACAGCGGCAAGGTGCAGCCCGGCGCGACTTCACGGAATGTCACTGCCAGCGGTTGTCCGATCCGCAGATGGTCACCGGTGCAGTCGACGAGATTTGTCGCGAAACGCAGCGGTTCCTGCTCGACGAGGTTGACAGTGGCGAAGATGTACGGCTGATGGGCAGCAAAGTATGGATCGTAAGCCTTGCGGGGTTCTGTCCAGGTGACGAGCGTGGCCTTGCCCGACACCCGCTCTGGCTTCAGGTTGGTGCTCAGACATGTTCGGCAGACTTCCTTGGGAGGATGCAGATACGTCGCGCATTCCTGGCACCGCAGGATTAGCAGTTCATGGCGATCCACGCCGCTCCAGAAGAATTCGCTCACGCTGTCGGGCTTGGGCATCGGCGGGTAGAGCACTTGATCACTCACGTTTTGAACACCCTCCTGTGGCATGGTCTCACTAAGGCGGCCACGGGTCGTCGGATTTTCAAATATATATAACTAAGTCCCGTTAGGGGAACTTCCCCCGGTTGATGACCGTGCCCTCAACGACGCACTTGGCCAGCGAGCTTGAGGTTTGGCGACTGACATCGTTTACGACACCGGAAGTGCGGGTGTGTAGCGGTCCCAGATGCCGTCTCTGCACACCATCGGTATGCCGTCGAGCGATTGGGCGACCCCTGGGCCAGAACACAGAGCCCCATAATCTCGCACCCCTACAAGGCCGGGAACCGGCACCCACGTCGCCGTTGTGGGGTTGCGGTACGTGGCGTAGCAGATGAAAGTATTTCCGTTCGCGTCGAGCCCGAATGGGTAGAGCCTGGAGGCTTGGCACGGCGCACCTTCGACCGCGCCGGTTCTCAGGTGTTCGACACAACTGGGTCCGTCACACGGGGCGGCAGAGGCCACCGTGGGTACCAGCGCGGAACCGGCCGTGAGCCCCGCAACCACCGCTCCGATCATTAGCCGGCATGCGAATCGCTGTGTCATTTCTCGTCCCCCTGTAGGAAGAGTGGTTGGGGCTGCGACGTTCAGCTAGCGCCGGGAGGAGACATGGGCGGCATCCATCGGGGCATCTCGCCTTTGTAATATCCCTTTGCGGTGCAGGTTGTTTCTCCTTTATCAGCGATGGCTTCACACAGCAGACTTCCGCGGGTCCAAATTCGGACGATCACCCACTTGTAGCGCACCGGCGATTGCCACGTGACGTGCAGCGTCGTGTCGACGCTGTGAGGGTCAGTCACTTCGGCGTTCATTCGCCACGGCAGCGCAACGTCCTGCAGGGCGACCTGCCCGGAGAGGTCGGCGTACTCGACGTTCACCGAAGTGACAGAGGGCGACTGTGCCAGTACCTCGTATGTCACGGAGTCCTCGGCGTGTGCGACACCAGGGCTGACCATCGCCGCGGAGAAGCCGATGATCAGCGCGATCACAACTCGTAAGCTGGCCATCACCGGATTGCTCCTCGGGGCTTCGGTTCGACACTCAGTATCAGGTTCTGGGGTCGCCGCACAATCGCGCTGGTTTCTTTCGCTCGATCACCGGCACTGTTCGCGTCGGCCCCTCCGAGGCGGGTAGCTCAGGTAACACAGGTAAGTCGGCTCCGGCGGCCGGTCGCCCTTCGCTGTCGGCCATGTCACCCACATTTCCACTTCCGGGCGTCGCGCAGGACGTCCCTGAACGGCTTTTCATTGTCGTAGCTCGGCTCGCGGGGCAGGCCGAGAACGCGTTCGCTGATGATGTTGCGCTGGATCTGGTTGCTGCCACCCGCGATTGCGAACTGTCGCCCATAGACATAGTTGTTGGCCGCCTTCTCGCCTGCCGAACCAGGACTGCGCCAGGCGATGGCATTGCGCCCGCCGATCTGCATGCCAGCGATGGCGCGGTCGGGCCCGCGGGTGCCAATCGAGAGCTTGATCAGTGCGGACGTGGCAGGGTTGGCCGCTCCGCGCATGAGACGAGCGGTGATGCGGCGCGTGAGGACTTCATGAACCCAGTCCTTCGTGCGCTGAGCTGCGATCATCGGGCCAGTCACGCAGCCGCGAGCAGTACCGCTGCCGGACACAACGCTGTTCAGCGTCAACTCGACGAGATCGGAAGCCTGCTTTGTACGGGACTGCGAGGTAGACGGGGACAGGTCGATGTGACCGGCTCCGCGTTCGAACATGAGCATCGAATTTGCGACCTTCCAGCCATCGTTCACCGACCCGATGACCATGTCGTCGCCGACCACGACGTCGTCGAGGAATTCTTCACAGAACTCCTCGCTGCCGTTGACCTGACGGACCGGACGCACGGTGACGCGCTCATCACGCAACGGCACCTTGAACCAGGTGAGCCCGCGATGTTTGGGCACATTCGGATCCGTGCGCGCCAAACAGATCCCGTAGTCGGCGTGGATTGCGCCAGAGGACCAGAGTTTCGTGCCCTGCAGGATCCACTTGTCGTCGGCGCGACGGGCCTGGGTGCGAATGCCGGCGAGGTCGGACCCCGCGTCTGGCTCGGACAACAACTGAACCCAGATGTCCTCACCGCGCAGCACGCGCGGAATCCACTCGCGCTTTTGCTCTTCGGTGGCATTGTGCAGCAGCGTCGGCAAGACGACCCGCATCGTGACGACCGAGGCGATACCGGCCGGCAGTGGCACGTCATAGCCGGCCGACTCGTCGACCCATATACGTTGATGGGCGTCGCTGAGCCCCTGACCGCCGTATTCAGTCGGGATGTTGATGCCTACATAACCCGCGTCGTACACCGTCTTTTGCAAGATTCGACCCGCGGCGACGTCCTCATCGGTCACCTCGGTCGGGATAGCTCCGTCGGATTCGGCTGTGCGTCGCGGAAGATTCGCCGACAGCCACTCCCGCATCGCAGCACGGTACTCGTCTAGTTGGTCGGCCTTGCTCACAGCGCACACACCTCGCAGATTCGCTCGTAGTGCCACGCCTTTTCGCACCATATGCTCGTCGTGGTCCGGATGCGCCGCATGTACAGATGAAGGTCGTGCTCCCACGTGAAGCCGATACCGCCGTGCACCTGTAGGCACTCCTGGGCAATCAGCGTGGCGTACTCGTCCACATACGCCGCGGCCATGGACGCGACTTCGGCGGCATCGCTGGCGCCGCGGTCGACAACTTGCGCGGCCTCGGCCGTGGCTGCCTTACAGCTCTCGAGGTAGAGCAACTGATCGGCCATGACGTGTTTGAGCGCTTGGAACGACCCGATCGGGCGGCCGAAAGCGATGCGGTCTTTCGAGTACTCAACCGTCATGGCGAACATCGCATCGAGTGCGCCTACAGTTTCCGCGCATGCCAGCACCACAGCGATCTGCAGCTGACGCTCCAGGTTTTCGGTCGCGTTGGTATCAGCCGCACCGAGGACGGCCGCGGCCGGCAAGCGGACGTCGTCGAAGCACACCTCCGCCATGCGCCGCGAAAGGTCGTAGCAACTCAGCGCTTCGATACCGACACCGGCGGTCCCGATGGGCACTATGACCTGAACCGGCTCGCCGTCACACCGGCCGGCCGCGAGCAAGTAGTCGGCGGACTGCGCCTCGGGGACGAAGCCGCGCAAGCCACGAAGCAGGACCTGTTCGCCATCCCGCGACACCTCGAGTTTCGCTCCCGCATCCCACTCGCCCGCGGCGTCGAACGGCGCCCATGTCGCAACGACCTCTGCGGCGGCGATCTTTGGCAGCAGATCTTCGCGCTGCGCGTCAGTGCCGAACTCCGCAATCGCAGCGCCCACAACGTTCATCGGGATGAACGGTCCCGGTTGGAGGTAGCGCCCTACCGAGTCGGCGATCGTGGTCAGGTCGGCGAGCGGGTGTTTGGTCATGCTGCCGCCACCGTATTTCTCGGCGATCATCATCGAGTACCACCCCAGGTCGGCTGTCCGGGACAGCCACGTTCTGTCGTAGCCCGTCGGATCGTCGTGCAGCTTTCGGACCGCGGAGACCGGCAGCTGTTCCTCGATGAACTGGGTGGTGGTCCGACGCAGCATCCGCTGCTCTTCGGTCAGGTCCTCGTCGTCCATCTGCGCCGTCCCTCTTGTCCCTCGTCGACGCCGCACGAGTCCGGCAGACCGCGGCGAAGTCACTTGCTCCACACGTCTGGCACGCTAAAGTCTATACCGCATAGATAATAGCCGTCCGGCGATCACTCATTCACGGACGGCGGCCCCGATATCGACCCCGGGCGCACACCTGAAGTTAACGGAATCGGAAAAGAGGGACGGCCATGGCCGACTACAAGTACCTGCTCGTCGAGCGACACGACGACGGGCGGGTGGTGCGAATCCTGCTCAACCGCCCAGAAACGCGAAACGCCCAGAACCGCGGCCTGCTGGTCGAGCTCAACGAGGCGTTCCTGGCGGCCGAGGCCGACGACAACGTACGGGTGATCATCCTCGGCGGAACCGGAAAGATGTTCTCCGCCGGTCACGACGTGGTGTCTCCCGAGGCGCAAGCGGAGTACCTGCCCGGGCCGAATCAGCACCCGTCGTGGAAGGTCAATGGCGGCACCCGCAAGGGCGCGGAAAGCCTGATGCTGCAGGAATGGCACTACTTCTTTCAGAACACGCTGCGGTGGCGCAACCTACGCAAGATCACCGTTGCCCAGGTTCACGGCAAGGTGTACTCCGCCGGACTCATGTTGATGTGGGCGTGTGATCTGATCGTGGCCGCCGATAACACCGAATTCGCCGACGTCGTCGGCACCCGGATGGGCATGTGCGGCATGGAGTATTTCGCCCACCCCTGGGAATTCGGCCCGCGCAAGACCAAGGAGTTGATGCTCACCGGCGACTCGATATCCGCGAATGACGCATTCGCCCTTGGCATGGTGGCGAAGGTCTTTCCCGCCGACCAGCTCGGCGACATGACGCTGGATTTCGCCCGGCGGGTCGCCGAAGTGCCGACGGTGGCAGCGCTGCTCGTCAAGGAATCGGTCAATCAAACCGTCGACAATATGGGCTTTCACAACTCGCTCAATGCCTGCTTCTCACTGCACGAGCTCAACCACGCGCACTGGGCACAGGTGCATGACGACGGAAACCCGATGGCCAAGCCCGAGGACGGCGTGCCCGAGTGGGGCAAGACGCCGCCCGTCATACGAGCCCAGCGCGACAAGGTCAGAGACTGAGCGGTGGCTGACGAGTTGCTCAGGGTCGCCGTCACCGGACCGACAGGAACTTTCGGATGCGGTCTCATCCCACTTCTCCAGGCAGATGACCGCATCGGCGACATCATCGGCCTCGCCCGAAGCCCCTTCGACCCCGCCCAGCACGGCTGGCTGAAGATGACCTACCGGCCCGGCGATGTGCGCAACCCAACCGCGTTGGCGGCGGCGTTCGACGGCGCCGACGTCGTTGTACACCTGGCCTTCGCGATCACCGGTTCGCCGAAGGATTCCACCACCTACGCCATCAACGTCGACGGCACTTTGAACACCTTCAAGGCAGCTGCAGCCGCAGGCGCGAAGCGCTTTGTGTTCGCCTCGACGATCTCGGCGATCGGGTTCGATCCCGATATGCCGTACGGGGTCACCGAGGAATGGGCGCCCAGGCCGATCAAATACTTCGACTACGCGCGCCAGAAAGCCAACCTCGAACGCGCTCTCACCGAACTTGAAGCCGACACCCCGGGCATTGACCTCTACGTGCTCCGGACGCCGGGCGTCATGGGTCCCCACCTCATCGGCCACAAGAGCAGCGGTGCCGGCTTGCGGCGGCTGCGAGGCTTCATCGACCGCAACCGCCGACTGCCGTTCCGGGTCCCAATGCCCGTGCCCCGCTTCGAAACTCAGGCCATTCACGAGGAGGACGTCGGCTCGGCCTTCGTCCAGTGCATCGTCGGCGCCGGCGCCCCCGGCGTGTATCACATCTGCAGTGAAGGCGTGATCAGCAGCGAGGACATCGCCCGCATTTTCGGTTTTCGCCCGTTGCCGTTCGGAAGAGATCTGCTCTATCGGGCGATGAGCCGGGTCGCCGCCGCCACCCGATTCCGGTCGGTCCCCGATTTCGCGGCCGTCGCTGAGCTGTACAGCGTGCCGCTCATCATGGATTCCACCAAGGCAAAACAACAACTCGGATGGACACCCAAATGGACTGTCGTCGACACCTACCTCGACACCCTGGTAGACAAACCAGATACCGCGAGCACCGGTAGTTGGGCCGCCCGCAATGCTTGACCGGAGCGGCGGCGGCCGCCTTGAAGGACGAGTTGCGTTGGTGACGGGAGCCGCGCGCGGTCAAGGCCGCTCGCACGCGATCGCCTTGGCCGCCCTCGGCGCGACAGTCGTCGCGCTGGACGTACCGGCCGCGATGAGCAGCATCCGATACCCGCTCGCCAGCCGCGACGATCTCGCGCAGACATGCGCACTGGTCGCCGAGGCCGGCGGGGTATGCATGCCGGTGGAGGCCGATGTGCGCGACGCCGCCGCCGTCAATGCTGCGGTGCAAACCGCAGTGGCCGATCTGGGAAAACTCGACGTGCTCGTCGCCAACGCCGGAATCGTCTCGCCACTGGCCAAGCTCTGGGAGACCACGGACACCATGTGGGCCGAACTGGTGGGTACTAATCTCACCGGCGTCTTCCACTGCCTGCGCGCCGCCGTAGAACCCATGCGCCAGGCGGGTTTCGGCCGTATCGTCGTCACGTCGTCGATGGGCGGACGCATGGGCCTCCCTGACGTCGGTGCGTACAACGCCACCAAGTGGGGCGTTATCGGCATGGCCAAGTCGCTCGCTCTCGAGGTGGCGAAGGAGGGCATCACCGTCAACGTGGTGTGTCCATGCACGGTAGCCACCCCGATGGCGATACCGATGGGCAAGGTTCCCGACGAGGCGATCGTGGCGCGCGCTACCCGGGTCAATCCGATTCCCGAACCGTGGCTCGAGGCCGAGGACGTCACGCGAGCCGTGGTGCACCTTGTCACCGACCCGGGCGTGCTGACCGGCGTGGTCATGGAGATCGGCCTTGGCTCCAGCGCGCGGCTCCATTGAGCAGCGTGGGGATGCGAGTGTTGAGGAAAGCTCTTCCGTTGCCGGGACAGACGATTCGCACCGGGCGGTCCCGGCGGCGCCCCACCTCGTACGGTCTACTCGAGGTGCGCAGCAGCGGTCCGATCTCGAGCCTCGACGGCAGATACCCCATCCGATGAGTGCTCTTGCGCTGGGTTTT
>Ga0315542_1000661_pt1 | contig 21901 bp, 21 predicted proteins | sample SalMarSW160120MG_FD_202541 | JGI IMG/M metagenome (GOLD analysis project Ga0315542, IMG submission 202541) | Salt marsh sediment microbial communities from the Plum Island Ecosystem LTER, Massachusetts, United States - Salt Marsh Sediment SW1601-20 ... | reverse complement strand
GATCATCCGCATGACGGGATCCTTGCTCAGTGAAAACCGGCCGTCCCGTATTTTTCTTGACAGGTAATAGAGACCGAAAATCATGAGAATGACAAAAAAAAGCGCCGCTCCCATTTTAAGGCTCGCCATGCCCATGTCCCCTGCGGGAAAGCCGGGCTCCCCATCACCGGCTGCACTGCCTGTGCGAATGAGAAATACCATGGAAAGGAAAAGCCCGCGGGTGAGATACCTCCCCGATACTTCAGCTTTTTTCAACCACGCACGGAGAATTCCCCTGGGGCCCTTTCCATCCTTCCTGTGCATTATGCCAATTCCTTGACCCTTTCTCCCGGACTGATGATATTGGTGAGCCTGATTGCAAACTTTTCATTCACAACCACCACCTCACCATGGCCCATGAGTTTCTGGTTGATGTAAATATCAACCGGTTCATTGGTCAGCTTTTCAAGCTCAACCACTGATCCCTGACCAAGTTTCAGCAGATCTCCAATTTGAATCCGTGTCCTGCCGAGCTCTACCGTGATCTCCAGCGGTATATCGAGCAGGAAATCAATGCCCTGAGGACTCTCACCATCTTTCAAGCCGGGCTCAATCTCCGCAAATTCCACGTTCTCAGGGGGCGGGCTCTGCTCAGGGTCGGTATTCCCGGTCATTTGCTCATGCTGATCGTTCATCTATTCACCTCATAGAGAAATAAGTTCATCCGCAAAATCCTCATGCTGCATGACAACCGCATTATGCCTCCTTGGAATGGGCATTCAGGGTATTGGCCACCCGAAACACTTTTTTCCTTCCATACCGGCCGGCATAACCCTGGAATTTCGGTATCCCCTGAATACGAGCCAGAAGTTTTTCATGAAAACTGTTATTGAGAACCAGGATGTCCCCCTTCTTCATTTTCAAGAAGTCTTTGACCTGAATATTGCTTTTTCCCAGGTCAACACTCAATTCCACTCCCGACTCATAGATTCGCTGGCGGAGGAGCGAAATCCACATCCTGTCCTGCTCGCTTTCATCTTTCTGGTAACCGCCGGACAGTTTTTCGCGTATGGGCTGAATACTCGCATAGGGGATGCACAGCGTGATACTGCCCGCGGCTTTCTTCAACTCCACTTCAAATTTGACGGAAATGAGAAATTCACTCAGAGGCATGACGTTCACCCCCTGTGGATTCGTCTCCGAGCGGACAAAAACGGTTCTTACAGGGTACACGTCTTTCCACGCCTTCTCCATGTCCATGAGAGCAATGTTAACCACCTTCTCTATAATTTTCTGCTCAATGGGGGTGAAGTCTCTCCCTTCCACTTTGGCCGATCCGGCCCCGTTTCCTCCGAAAAAGGCCTCAATCAGGCTGAATACCAGCCGGGTTTCAATGACCAGCATCCCAAGGCCCCGCAGGGGTTCGATCTTGAACAGGTGCAGGCTGGTGGGAAGGGGCAAGGATCTCTGAAATTCTTCAAACTTGATCATTTCCAGAGGACCGGGATCTATATCAATCAGCTTGCCCAGGGCATTGGAGAGGGAGTTTTTCAGCCTGTGGGCATATCGCTGATTTGCGAGCCCGAAGAGAGGCATGTTCCCTTTCAGTTTTCTGCCCTGGTTGCTCCAGTCGTAGGATTCATATTCCCCTTCTACCTCAAGGGTATCGCCTTCGGTCTCCACCTCACCGGTATCCATCCCCTTCAGCAGAGCATCCACTTCATCTTGTGAGAGTATCTGGTTCACACATTTCCTCTATTCGTTTGCCTGTTGACCCGTTGGCCGGGTGCCGCTTCACGTCCCATCCATTTCACTGGACAATAAACTCTGTGAAATAAACGTTCTTCACCTTGCCTGATTTCAGATATCCATTCACCATTCCCAGTATCTCAGCGCGCAGTTGATATTTCCCTGACAGGTCGCTGATGTCCTTGTAACTCTTACTGCTCAAAAGAGTCAGAATACCGTCCCGGAACTGTGATAGCCGACGGTCCATTTCATTCCGCAAATCATCGCTATTCATTTCCAGCTCCACTTTAACTTTCAGGTACCGTTTCCCCAATGGCTCATTCAGATTCACAATGAACGGGCTCAGGCCATAAATAGGGCCAATATCCTGATTTTGGTTCTCCTTGATCTCCTTTACAGCGTTCCCGTCACTTTTTTCCCCAAGAACGCTGCTCAACATGCCACTTTTCCAGGCAAAGGCTCCCCCTCCCAGAAGGAGCACAATCACAAGCGCGAGAATAATGAGTTTCACCGGGGATTTCTTCCCCTGAGCCCCCTCACCCTGTTCCACGCCTTCTTTCTTTTCCTCTTCAGCCATTTCTTCTTTCTCCTGTTTGCCTCATCCCTGCAGCGGAAATGTACCGCGTTACTTGAATGAACTTTCCCGCATCTGAGGCGGCAGATACGCATTCAGTTTCTGTTCGATCACTCTCGGATTTTCTCCTTTAGCTATGGAAATAACTCCTTCCGTCATCAAGTCCTTCACCATGACCTCCGCACTGCTCCTGTTTTTCAATTTTCCGGCGATGGGAAGACATATGATATTCGCCATGAGCGCACCGTAGAACGTGGTCAGAAGAGCGACCGCCATTGAAGGACCGATGGTACTGGGATCATCCATGGTCTGAAGCATCTGCACAAGCCCTATCAAGGTCCCGATCATCCCCATGGCTGGGGCAAAGGTCCCCAGGGTGGTAAAAATTTCCGCACCCAGTTTATGCCGGTCCTGGATGGCCACCACCTCTGTTTCCAGGATATCCCGAATAGAACCCGGCTCGAGCCCGTCAACGGCAAGCTGAAGGCCCTTTTTCATAAATTCATCATTTGCCTCGTTGGCGTTGGATTCAAGCGCCAGAATGCCTTCACGGCGGGCAATGCCGGCGAGCTTCACAAAATTGGCGATGACCTCACTTGCCGTTACCTGCTTGTGGAGAAATGCATTCTTGACCACCTTGATGACCTTGAGGATATCTGGAAGAGGATAGTTGATCATGGTGGCGCCGAGCGAGCCCCCGAGCACAATCAGGACCGAAGGGATGTTGACAAACAACCCCAGGCTCCCGCCCATCAGGATGGCGGAAAGTACGAGGGCAAAGGCGGTAACAATACCGACGAGGGTTGCAATATCCATGCGAGTCATTTCTCCAGGAGAAAATTATTTGATCGCAATAGTATTAAGCAACCACCGTGCCAGAAGCACCCGGGCGGAACATTTGGTTCATTCCCGACTTTTTATCTTCTTATTTCAAAGGGATAAAGAGAGAAGGAGAGAAAAAGGCCGTCATCTCGAAACCAAAGCGGAGAGAATTGTCAATTTATTGACGGAGCCTGATGAGTCAAGAGTCAGGGGCCTGGAGACAGCTCTTTGGCACGCAGGATCCCGGACTCTCGACTCAAAACGTATCGTTATCGTTTCAGATTGATCAGATCTGCCAGCATCTGATCCGTTACCGTGATGATCTTGGAGTTGGCCTGAAACCCCCGCTGGGTGGTGATCATCTTGACGAACTCGTTCGCAATATCCACATTTGACTGTTCCAGAGAGTTTGGAGATATGCTCCCCAGACCGTTTGTTCCAGGATTGCCCGTTATGGCGTCTCCACTCTCCCTGGTCTCTCGGTACAGACTGCCCCCCTCTTTGTGCAGGCCCTGCACATTCTGAAACTTTGCCAGGGCCACCCGAAAGAGGGGAATGAGTTGTCCATTGGAGTACAGACCGGTTATGGTCCCGTCCACGTCCACGTCAACTCCCTTGAGATCGCCGGCGCCATATCCGTCTGCGGACTGGAAAATCGTACTGGAAGACCGCGCATACTGGGTTGTGGTGAGAGCGGTGTTAACCCATGTGCCGCCTTCGCTGTGAGTACCCAGATCCAGGCCCACATTCATCGATGTTCCGGTACCACCGAGAAAATCAGCAGTAAACTGGAGGTAGCCCGCGCTGTCCAATGTAGCAGCCGTCCAGTTGCCGGCATTGGATGGATCGGCCCAGTCGGTTCCGTTGAAAGTATACATATCAAGATCGCTGATGGTCCCTGAACTGTCACTGAAGGTGACGGATCCCTTGGCGAGAAGACCGGCGCTCACGCTGCCTGAGGCCCCTGTCCGGGCGTCTTCATCCGCATTGCAGCTTACCACATACTGCCATGTGGAAGTGCCGGGATCTTTATCATAGTAGATCGTGATATCGTGGGTGCTTCCCAGAGAATCATACACTTTCAGCGTGCTCTGATATTCATACATTTCAGGAGCTATCCCTTCCGCTGTTCCGTCCCAGTCTCCTGCAAGATCAACAGCATGGGAGTGTCCCGTGGCATCAGAGTCCAGGTTGGTGATGACACTGATCCTCGTGCTCGCATCCGGGTTTGAGGTGAAAGAATCAAGCAGGATATCCGTCATTGAACCGATATTTTCTGCCTGGTCATCCAATCTCCATCCCTGGACCACATATCCTTCCGGATTGATGAGGTATCCATCGTTGTCAAACCGGAAATTGCCCGCGCGGGAATAGAAAATGCTCTCGCTCCCGGCCTCCCTGAGGGCAAAAAAGCCGTCTCCTCCAATAGCCAGATCTGTAGTATTGCCGGTTGATTCAAAGGAACCCTGTTCAAAAGAGGCCGCCACATCTCCAATTGCCGTTCCTCGTCCCACCTGCGCGGTACCAGCCTGGGTAGCAATGGATTGGCTCAATAAATCCTGAAAAGTGAAACTGCTGCCCTTGAAACCGACCGTGTTGACATTAGCGATGTTGTCGCCGATGATCTGCATGGCGTTGCCGAGAGAACTCAGCCCGCTGATTCCCGAAAACAATGCGCTTGAAAGTGCCATCTTTTCCCTCCTCCATTCTTGTGAATACCTTATTTTGTCAAATAGTTCCTTTCTCAACCACTCAAGCCTTTGATCGGCTTTGCTTCTTCATCCTCCAAACCTCTATCTCCTTGCTCCAGACGTATGACTTCACGCTTCCACCGGTTTCGATCGGCCTCTGCTCCGTACTTCCCGCGAGCTTTGCTGACTCATGATTCAGAGCTTTCCTCCGGAACGCTGATATCCAGGACCTGGGTAATGCTTACCGGAATATCGCCTACATAGAGAATCGGAGACGTTCCTTCCAGGTTCACCCTCGTTACCTCACCAGTGGTCATGGTGTCTGAAAGGACCGAAGTTCCGGTTTCATCCAGGGCGGTGACCGTAAAGGTGTAGACTCCCTCAGGCGACTGAAGCCCGGAATTATTCATCCCATCCCATTCAAATGAGTGCTGCCCGGCATCGAGCGTCCCCAGATTTATGGTGCGGACAAGATTCCCTGAGCCGTCTATGACACGAATGGAACACTCAGCCTGCTCCTGGATGTGAAACCCGCCCTTCCCTGTCCCTGCTTCGTTCAGGGAAAGCTGGTCACCCTCGGCCACAATATTCTTGCCCATAAAATTCAGGGCGTCATACCGGGTCCGGTCACCGGCGACATCTTTTATGGATTCCAGGTTGTCATTCACGTTGAAAAGCTGCTCAAGACTGCTGAACTGGGCGAGTTGAGCGGTAAATTCCGTCCCTTCCATGGGATTCAGGGGATCCTGGTTCTTCATCTGGGCCAGAAAGATCTTAAGAAAATCATTTTTCCCCATTGTATCGGCTGCAGACGAACTGCCGGTATCGGTCTCCTGCGTCGTCTGGGTCTGGATAGCATCAATAGGCGATATCATGTGTAATCTCCTTCACGTTATTACTTGATTTGCCGGGTTCATCCTTCACCGTTACACCTGGACGTTAATCTGATAGTGATTGTCTATGATCGGACGCCTCGCCGCCGGTTCATTGCCGAGAATTTCAGATCGAATATTCCGTTTCCCTCGCAGTCGTCCAACCCCTGCACTCCGTTCCCATAAATCATCTTCACCGCCGGACTTGCGATTATCCGCTCCCACGTGGACACTGAATTCATCTACCACAAAGCCAAGGCCGGCAAGCTGCTGTTTGAGCTGGCCGAGATTTGACTCGATTAACTCCTTCACCACGGGATTTTCTGCGCTGAGCTGTGCCTGGACATGCCCATTTTCAATCACCAACCGCAGATCAATATGACCCAGTTCAGGAGGGGACAACTGAATTCTCGCTTCCTGACTCCCTGCTCTTACCATCCATTGCATCCTGTCCAGGATAGCGGGAATGGTCGATGTCGTTTGAGCATATTCAACAGCATGGGCGGGAGTGCCTGCCTGTTGTGCCGTGCGGAGCATATTCCCGGTTCCCGCACGCAGATCGGTTGCCGCGGAAGCGGTGCTTCCGGATGAGAAGGGAAGTCTCGAATCCGATTCGTTCCCGGTCACTTTCCTGCGGCCGCCGGGGTGAGCAACGATCTTCTCGGCACCCAAGAGAGAAATTCCTCTTTCACCAGCGGAAGAACCTTCGGAAGGGGCTTTTTTAGCCGCCTCGGATAGGATGAACGAAAGGGAATTGTCTTCGCCCCGGCCGCCTTCCCGGACACCGGTCTGCACGTCTTTCAGGATTGCCAGTATTTTTTCGGTCCACGGATCGTTCTTCACCTGTTCCTGGGGCTTGAAGACGATTCCATTCCACAGACCCGACTCGGCGGCTGCGGCGTCTTTCTCTCCCATTGCGGCCTCGGAACCGGAGATGGTCTCCGCGTATTCAATAGTCATGCTCTCCAGGAATGATTTTACCTGTTCAGGGGGAACACCCTTCTCCCGCAGAAGACCGGCAAGAATCGTTTTGATACGTTTTTGGACATCTTCTGAAGATGTTTCCGCGTATGCTTGCATCAATGTATTCAAATCAGAGGAACGTATCTGTTGCGCCGGATTACCTGATCGACACTCGATGCCAAATCCGGAAAGCAGCGCCACAAGTTTTTCCTCTGAATCCATATCCGGAAATTTCTGGGTAAGCCCAACGACGATTTTCGAGACCATCATATTCCCTTTTCCATCGCTTCCCTGTTCAAAAAGGGCCTTAACATCGCTGACACCGAGCCCCATCTTGAAAAGAAGTTCCTGGAATCGAGGGACATCCCGTGACGAAATCATCAGGGCGTTTTGGTTTTCGGAGGCTGCTCCTTTCCGACCGCCTAATGCCGACATCAATCGATTCAGCTGGATAAAGCCGTCTTCACCGGTCGCAGCTTTGACGAGGGATTCCGCATCGTTTTCCGTCATGCCGTGATCCTTCAAATAGCAAACAAGTTTCCTGCCGGCATCCGGGCGCCATGAAAGCATTCCCGGAGGCAATCCCAAGTCTTGCAGATCGTTTTCAATGCCTTTTTCCCGGGATGCCGAAGTTCTCCTGTCTTCCTTCACAAGGATACTTTTGAACAGGCCTTCACCGATCTTTTCCGGAGTCTGAAGTCTTATGGCTTCGCCGGAAAACCCCGGGTCTGAAAACAGATTCAACGCGAATGTTTGATCCATATCTTTTTTCGTCCACCTTGTTGACTGCCGTTCACTGCTCTACGGAGCAATGGGCATGCCAATCGGCCATATAAGGTAGATTTTGATATTATTTCAATTAGTTATAATTGAACCCCCTATTCAAGAACAGCGGGTTCAGGGGCACAAGCGGTAATATTTTCCAGGTACATTTTCTTCCGGAGGCAAAAAATTCCGATTCATCCGCTTCAATCATATGCACAGGATTCTTTTTCTGGAAAATGGGGTGAGAAAACGGAACAGGGCTGGGACTGAAAGGAAAGGGAAATTAACCCTCATGACGAAAGCCCGGGAGAAATACGGGTTAATTGTTCTTGCTGAGTGCTTCGCTGATAGTGGCTCCCCGGTCAGGATCCATCATTGCCATTATTTTGCCCGCGTTCTTTCCTTTCATGTACTTGAGAATGCGCACAACAGTATTGAGGTTCAGCTTGTTCATGATCGCGGCGGCCTTCCCCGGGTCCATGGCACTGTAAAGCGCAACCAGATGCGTCATCTGGGCGTCTTTCAAGGCCCCTTCCCGTTCCGCCAGTTTTTTCGAAAAATTCAGAAGTTTCGTCTGGAGATCGTTGAGTTCTGACATCCTGGTATCTATTTTATCCTGGAGAATCTTCAGTTCGGCATCCCTCTTGTTCAGTCGGGCTTCCCGGTCCCGGAGTTCCTTCTCTTTCTTGCGAAGGTTCTCATCAAGGGGGATCTCCGGTTGGTTCGGGGTACTCGCTTCTTCGGCCATGACCACACCCGGCACATCTATGCCCCTGGATTGAGAGCCAAGATACCATCCACTTAAAAGGATCTTCGCGGCCAGAAGCATCATGAGTGCCACTGCCATGGCAGTAAGAAAGGAGAGCCTCCCTAGACGTACGTCCTTCCGTGCCGCAGAACCGCGAGTTCGTTTATCCGTTTCTGCTCCACATCGTTTTCGTGTTTCTGCCACTTCTCAAAATCCTTATCTCGTAACGTTTCAATCACCTTGTATTTTTTTGTCTTTTCCAGGAGTTCTTTTTTCTTTTCCGCCACCATCTTTTTGAGGTTTTGTACTTTTTCCTCCTGATTCCGGGCCTGAGCGCTCAGGGATTTGAGGTACTCCGCATAGTTCCTGACCTCATGGGCAGCCGCCGCCCTCTGTATGGTCTCACTGAAGGCGCCTTGGACGCGCCCACATTCTTTTTCCATTGCCTGAAGCGCGTTCTCGGCATGCATGAAATCTCCCAGGGCCTTGCCGTACTCGATCTCCGCCCTTTCTTTGTGATGTCTTCTCAGATTCAGCAGACTCTCATATCTAAACTGGAATCCCAATCTCTTACTCTTCTGCTATTCATTCAACTACTTGATTTGCGGGGCGTATTATGCCTCCGGCTGGACCTTCGCGGAGAGAAGGCCTGCCATTTCTTTCAGCCCTTTTTCCAAGGGTGACTGCATATTGATGTTCTGCCTGAGGAAGCGGTTCAGTTCATCTATCATCTCGACGGCATAATCGGCCCGCTTGTTCTGTCCTTTCTCGTAGGCGCCAAGATTTACAAGGTCTTCAATCTTGGCATAATCAGCCATGGTCCCCCGGAATTGGTACGCCCAGCCCAGGTGTTCATTATCCACCACTTCCCCCATAAGTCTGCTGACGCTGGACAGGACATCGATAGCTGGATAGTGGCCCCGCGCGGCCAACTTTCGGTCCAGAACAATATGGCCGTCCACAATTGACCGTACCGCGTCGGCGACCGGTTCGTTCATGTCGTCTCCTTCAACAAGGACAGAGTAAATTCCGGTGATGGAACCCTTTTCCCGGCTCGTTCCCGCCCGCTCCAGGAGCCTGGGAAGATGGGCAAAGGTGCTGGGGGGATACGCCTTATTTGCCGGCGGTTCTCCGGACGCAAGACCCACTTCCCTTGCTGCCATGGCGAATCTGGTCACTGAATCCATCATCAGGAGGACATCTTTTTTCTGTTCCCTGAAAAACTCCGCGATTGCGGTGGCCAGATATGCCCCTCTGATGCGGATAAGAGGCGAGGTATCGGATGTTGCCGCCACCACAACGGATCTCCTGAGGCCTTCTTCACCGAGGTCGCGTTCTATGAATTCCTTGACCTCGCGCCCTCTTTCTCCGATCAGGGCTATGACGTTTGCATCGGCCTTCGTAAATCTCGCCATCATGCCGAGCAGGACACTTTTTCCTACTCCGGATCCGGCCATAATGGCTACTCTCTGTCCTTTCCCAAGGGTAATGAGGCTGTTTATGGCCCTGATGCCCACATCAAGCGGTTCCCTGATCCTGGGCCTTTCAAGGGGATTCAGTGGGGGAGCATAGAGAGAGATCGGTCTTTCCTTCCTGAGGGGTCCCTTGCCGTCTATGGGATTCCCCAGGCCGTCCAACACCCTTCCAAGCATATTGTTTCCTATTTCCACCGTGGCCCCGTACCGATCACCAACGATGATGCTTCCCGGTTCCACGCCGTCAGATTGTTCCAAAGGCATGAGGAGAAGCGATCCTTCCCTGAATCCCACCACCTCCACACGAACGGGATTCGCGTAGCCGGGGGTCAGTATTTTGCATACCCCTCCAACGGGCATGGAAGGACCCGTGCCCTCGATAATGGTACCGACAACCTTTGACACCCTTCCCTCAAGGCGGACAGGCTCTGCTCTCTCAACATGATCTATATATCGTTCAAGGCTGAGTCCCACCTTCTGTGCTCCTTCCGGCGTGAAAGACTTCTTCCAATTCCTTTTCAAGCTCTGCAAGTTGATTTTCTATGGTGGCGTTGATCCTTCCGAAACCCGTCTCAAGAATGCACCCTCCGGACTCAATACAGTGGTCCTCTGCCAGCTCCAATTTTTCTATCTTATTGTCTACTGCCAATTCCGACAGGTGGGGTTCAAGGATTTTCATATCGTCCGGATTGATGAGAATGCGCACGAAGCTCTTATCCTTCAGAAATGCTACCGCATGATGAACCGACCTGCGGACCGTTTCTGGATCCGTAGTCAGTTCCTTTTTGACGATCTTCCGGGTCATTCTCATGCTCAATTTGAGAATCTCTTCCTCGGTCTCTTCCACGATCTTTCCTTTCAGGAGACTCAGTTCCTCGAAAAGGGTCACCATCTTCTTCCAGGTCTCTTGCGCCTTCGTCCTCCCGAGTGCCACACCATCTTTCTGCCCCTGAGCGAAACCCTTTTCATACGCGTCTCTTTCCACCTTCGCGAGTTTCTGACGGGGGTCATAGTGGTTGAGAGGGGCCGGAGATTTTCTGTCATCGTCTCCCAGGGGCAGGACCAGCGGACCGGTTTGTGCACCCCGGAACAGGATATCCATGTCATCCCCCAAGTCTTCCTCTTCAAATGACTCTATGTCAAACCGGAAGTCGTCTTCTCTCTTGATAAGGTTAGACAACGACGTCATCACCCCCTTTCCCGCTCATAAATATCTTTCCTTCTTCTTCAAGTCTTCTGGCGGTCTTGATAATCATCTGCTGGGCCTGCTCCACTTCAACAAGCTTCGCCGGTCCCATAACTTCAAGATCTTCCCTCAGCATCTCGGCTGCCCGCTGGCTGAGATTTCCGAAGATGCGGTCTTTCAACGACTCAGAAGCCGTCTTGAGTGCCAGCAGCAGTTCATCATTGCCCACCTCTTTCAACAGGGCGCGAATGGAACGGTCGTCCAGGTTGATGAGATCCTCAAAGATGAACATGGATTGACGTATTTCTTCCGCCAGTTCTTCTTCATTCTCTTCGATCTTTTCCAGAATGGTCCTTTCCGTTCTTCTGTCCACCTGGTTCAAGATCTCTGCGGCTGCATCAGGTCCACCGCTCCGTTTGGTCGCCGTTTCTCCGACACTCGAAACCTGCTCCGCCAGGATGTTCTGTATCTCGACAATAATATCGTTCGGGACAATATCCAGTTTCGCAATTCTGATAATCACATCACTCTGAATGGATTCCGGAAGCAGTTTCAGCACCTTTGCCGCCAGTTCATTGTCGATATTTGCGAGGATAAGTGCAATGGTCTGGGGATGTTCTCCGGAGATGAAGTTCACCAGCACTTCCGGACTGAGGGATTCAAGTTTTTCAAAAAAATCAGCTCGTTTCCCTGACTCTACCTTATTCATGAGCGTGCTGGCCTTGGTCGGCGCAAACGCCCTTGACACTGTTCTCTCGAAAAACCGCCCCCCTGATCCTCCCAGGACTTTATCCCCCTTGAGCGCGCCGAGAAAATCGTTAAGCACCGAAGAGATGGACTTTGGATTGATATTCCTGATGCGCGTCATCTCTTCCCCGATGGCCTTCACTTCCTTTTCGTCAAGATGCTTGAAGATATTCGTCGTGAACTCTTCACCCATGATCATGAGAAAAAGGGCTGCCTTCTCTGCGCCGCTCAGTGTCTGCCGTTCGTTCAAATTATCTTCCTTCCTCAATCCAACTGCGAATGACTGCGACTATTTTTTCCGGGTCTGTCTTGGTCAAATCAAGGATCTGTTCCTTTTTCAAATGGGTCCCCGCCTGATCTGATGAAGGGGGTCCCAGTTCGGGTACGCCTTCTCCAGCGGGAAGCGCCTGGGGAACAAAATATTCTTTCGTCTGTCTGAGCCAGTTTCGAAAAGGTTTCAGGGCAAAGACAAAAAACAAGGCAACGAGAAGAATATTGAAAAAGGGTTTCATCCCCTTTTTCGCGTAGATCATCCAGCCTGGTTTTGCTTCAGGCGCAGACGCTGACATCTTTTCTATGGCAAACGGGATATTGGAAACGCTCACCTGATCCCCCCTGTCTTCGCTGAACCCGATGGCCCTCTTCACAATATTCTGGAATTCTTTCATTTCTTTCCGGCTGCGCGGCTGGAACTTTTGAATTTTCTCACTGTTCTGACCTGCTGTGCTGACATAGGGACCGTCAATAATAACTGCCGCCGAGAGGCGTTTAATGTCACCCACGGAACTAATGACCTGCTTGTTCACCTTGCTGATTTCATAATTGACAACAGAGTTCTCCTTCTCAAATTTCTTCGAGTTCGCGGTCGCTTTTCCCTGGGTCTGATAGACGTCATATTTCAGATCCGGAGATCCCGACGGCAGGCCTTTATCCCCGCTGGCCGTTTCCTTTTGCCGCTGTTCACTCCTGACAACAGCGCTGTCAGGATCAAAGGACTCCTCTGAAATATGTATCTGCCTGAAATCGACTTCCGCGGAAACCTTGGCAACAACCTTGTTGGATCCCACTACGGGCTCAAGCATGGTCCGGATTCTGTTTTCCAGGCTTTTTTCAAGTTTCCTTCGGTATTCAAACTGCGAAGAACTCAATTCCGCACCTTGATCTTCCTCCTTTCCTCCGGAGAGAAGGCCTCCATCCATGTCCACCACGGTCACATTTTCCGGCTTCAGGCCTTCCACCCCGCAGGCAACGAGATTGATAATTCCCTGCAGTTGCCTGCGATCCAGTGTGCGCCCCGGGAGTAAACGAAGGACGACCGATGCGGTGGCCTTTTTTTGGGGCTCCACGAAAAGCGAATCACCGGCGGGCGCAATATGGACCCTTGCCTGGGCCACGGAATCGAATTGCATGATTGTTCTCGCCAGTTCCCCTTGCAGGGCTTCCTGGTATTTTAGTTTTTGTACAAATTCGGTGGTGCCGAATGGGAGCTTATCAAAGACCTCAAAACCCACATGCCGCCCCTTGGGTAGACCCTGGCTCGCCAAATCCAGCCGCAGCTGGTAAACCTGGTTCTCGGGTACCATAATAGCGCGGCCGCCGTCTTCCAGTTGAAAGGGAACCTTTTTGGATTTCAGCTCTTCAGCGATACGGCTCGCATCGTTGGCATCGAGATTGGAAAACAGGATCTGGTAGTCAGGCCTGTTCGTCCAGATGACAAGGGCAATGAACCCTCCGGCCACAAGGCTTAATATCACCGCGAACATAATCATCCTTGCCAGAGGAAGACTTCGGAAGACCTGCACAAGTTGCCCAAACCCGTTTGTTTCATGTTCTGCCATTGAATGATTCCTCGGTTCAAACTCGATAATTCGTGCCTGAAACTACAATCTTGAGCCGGCTGGTGGTGGAAACCCTTCAAGTTTATTGAACAGTCTCCTTCCTCCCAGTCTCTCGCCTATACCTGCATCCTCATGATCTCCTGATAGGCCTCGAGGAGCTTGTTCCTCACCTGGAGCAGAAGCTTGAAAGAAATATCCGCCTTTTCCGTGGCAACCACCACTTCATGAAGGTCGCTCCGCTTTCCAACCGCAAACTCCTCCATCTTCCCGTCTGCCTGCTGGAGTTCTTCATTCACTCCCGCAGCGAATTGCTTCAGGGCATCCGCAAAACCAGTGGTTTTTCCAGTTGTCTGCGGTTTTCGAGTGTTTGGAAGAGGATGTATTCCGCTTACTTGTTTGATGCTGTTCATCCATTACCCCCTGTTTTGTTTTACCGGAATAAATCCAGTGCCCGCAGGGCCATTTCTTTCGCGGTCCTGACGGAGGCGGCATTCGCCTCGTACCCGCGGTTGGCATTTAACAACGAAACCATTTCCTGAACCAGATTCACGTTTGGCAAGTACACGTATCCCTGTTTGTCCGCATCCGGATGAGAAGGATCAAAGACTTTTTTAAACTCACCGGAAACCGGGACAATGCCTGTTACCTTCACCCCGTAAATCTCCTGTCCGCTTTCAGCATTCTTCATGGCTTCGTCAAAGGATTCGGGGATGGCATTTGTCTCGAACACAACCGTTTTTCTCCGGTAGGGCTTTCCATCCGCCGTGCGAGTCGTATTCGCGTTCGCCAGGTTCATGGATATCACATTGACCCGCGCCCTTTGCGCAGTCATCCCGCTTGTGGCAATATCAATCGCTTTCATCAAACCCATGAGGATTACCTCCGTCCTTCAATTGCCTCTCTCAAGAGATCAAATTTCTTTGACAGCATTTTAACCGTCGCCTCGTAAAGGAGATTGTTCTTGGCCATCTTTGCCATCTCCGCATCAATATCCAGAGAACGGTCACCTCCTGTTGATCCGGGCTCAGTCTTGAGAAGGAAGGATTGTTCTCCCTGCATGCCGGATTGCTGAAGGCCGGGAAGATGTTTCCCGTCAGTCTTGCGAAGATGGATCTGCTCTTTTTCCACGGCCCTGCGTAGTTCTTCATCGAATTCCAATTTTTTCGGACGATAGCCGGGAGTATCTATGTTCGCAATATTACCGGCGATTACTCGCTGATTTTCCACCCGGTAATCCAGGGTCCGGCCCAGTATTTTTGTGGCCCGGTCAAAAAGAGTCTTGTTTATGCCAAGTTCATCGCTCATGGTCATACTCCTTTCCGTCACCCGGATATACCGCTCACTTGCAAAAGCGGTACCAATGGAAATGCAAAGCGCTCAGTTGCAAGTGAGTCTCTCCTCCAAGAGCGGAACGCATCAATAGACCCTTTAAAGGGATGCTCAGCGGGGAAACCATTTCTTCACTGAGCATCACGCTTTCATGGATTCAGAATAGGTTCCCTGACGCGATCCGGCTTCTTTACGTCAATCTTTTGACGATTTCCCCTGTTTCTGGTTGTACTCATTAAGTTTGTTCCGCAGGGTCCGTACGCTGATTCCCAGCATCCTGGCGGCATGAGTTCTGTTCCCCTGGTTCTCCTCAAGTGCATGAAAAATCATGTCTTTTTCCATCTCTCGCAAGGGCTGTACTTCAAGTGCCCTGGGTGACGGCCTTCGACTGGATGGATACATGATCAGCTCCAGATCAGCCGGTTCGATCACCTCGTTTTCCAACAGCAACATGGCACGTTCCATGAGATTTTCCAATTCCCGGACATTTCCCGGCCAAGTCTGTTGTTTCAGCAGGTCTTCGGACTGCTTCGAGAGGATCTTTGCCTGTTCACCGTTCAGTCGTCCGTGTTTTTTCAGAAAAAAGTCCGCCAGGGGGGGCAGATCATCCGGGCGTTCCCGCAGGGAAGGAATTTTCAGGGGCACGACACTGAGCCGGTAATAGAGATCGAGCCGGAAATTCCCATTTTCGATCTCTTCCTCCAGATTCCGGTTCGTGGTGGCAATGATGCGTACATCCACTGGTTTTGAGAACTTTCCCCCGACCCTGTCGATTTCTCCTTCCTGAAGTACTCGAAGGAGTTTCGCCTGGAGAGAAGGCGCGATCTCGCTTATTTCATCAAGGAGCAAAGTGCCTCCGTCTGCCAGTTCAAATTTTCCCGCCTTCCGGGAGATAGCTCCGGTGAATGCCCCTTTTTCATGCCCGAAAAGCTCGCTTTCCAACAGATTTTCCGGAAGCGCGGCGCAGTTGATGGCGATAAGCGGTCCTTTGCTTCTATCACTGTTTCTGTGAATGTACCGGGCAAGCACCTCTTTTCCGGTTCCGCTCTCCCCCTCGATGAGTATCGTGGTCCGACGCGGCGCAATTTTTCTGGCCATCTTGAAAAGCGAGAGCATCTGCTGGTTCACCGCCACAGGCTCGGAGACATGGGAAGAAAACGTACCCGGATTCCGGTCTCTCCTGATTGCAGGTCCCGGGGATTTCAGTGCCCCCTCCAACGCAGCCCACAGGCGATCCTCGGGAATGTTCGCCGGCAGGTAGTCAAAGGCGCCCAATTTGATTGTCTCGACCGCCTGTTCCACTGAGGGATTGTGGCTCAGCAGGATCATGGACAGTTCCGGGCTCTTCTCCCGTATTGCCCTGAGTGTATCAAGGTCAACGGCCGGACTGCCTTTCAGCAGCCCGACCCAGAGACGAGGGGTCAACGCGCCGATACGATCCAGGAGGTCCCCGTTTCCGTGCTCAATCACCACCCGGAACCCCAGATCCTTCAGGCGGTTCCAAATGGGCTGCGGCAGAGGAACATCAGGAGTTGTCCACAAAACGTTATTGTCTGGCATACTCTTGTTCTTGCCCTCCTATCTGTGGCCAGATGGAGAGTTTCCTAAGTTCTCTGCGGAGATTCAGGGATCCGAGCTTGATCTGCGCATCCGATTGGAGTGCTGGTGGTGTCCCTTCTTCAGAAACCTCTCGCAGGAGTTTCTCTCCGGTCTGAAGACTCCCGGTTTTCACGTATTCCAGGGCCAGACGATATCTCAAATCCCAGTACCGAGAATCCGGACCTCGTCCTTCATATACTTCATTCAGAACATTTTCCGCGGCCGCCAACTGTCCCACTCCAAGGTAGGCATCTGCCTGACCAAGTCTCACGTCCCAGAAACCGGGCGCATCATTATCATATCCCGCCCCAAGTGCCTGTGCGAAGGCCCCAAGGGCATCGCCATATTTCCCTTCTTTCAGGTAACTCTCTGCCAGCTGCCCGAGAGATGAAAAAAGTACCGGTTTCAGTGTCTTTACTCGCTCCGACAGGGCAATGGAACGATGAAGGACCGCCCTCGCCTCCTGGTACTTTCCCTGGGCATTCAGGACCTCTCCCAGGGAAAGGTACGTATCCGCCATCTCCTTCGTATCCAGGTGCTTCTTCTCTTGAATCATGGCGGTATAAAGCTCGGAGGCTTCCCTGAAACGTCCTTCCTTTCCATATCTGTCGGCTAGGGCACGCGTGACTGCCAGCCTGTTCCCGGCCGGTAATTGCTCCTTGAGCGCCTTTTCCAGGAAGCGAATGCTCTCTCCCGGAAGACCACAAGACCAGAGACAGTCTGCCAGGCCGAGGTAATAGGTTCGCTCTTTGTCGGTGTTCAGATCAGCCGGGTCCAGGTCCCGGTACGCAGAGACCGCAGCGGCATAGTCCTTCATCTGCTGCAATGACTCGGCAACCAGCAGCTGCTTTTCAGGGAGAATCCTCCCTTTGAGAACCGCCTGATTTTTATGGAACAAGGCAACAACTTCAGCGAATTTTTCCTGCTTGTAGAGATCTTCCATCGCCCTTTCTGCTGCCTGGCCGAAAAGGATCTTTGCCGCATTCACCATGGAATCTTTCGGAGGCTCTGCCATCAGTTCCTTCAAACTCTCCATGGTCTCCTGGTAAAGCCCCGACTTATAGTACGCATTTGCCACTTTTAGCGTCGCTATTTCGGCGATTGAGTCGTTAGGGTTTTTCTTCTTGACTTCCTTGAACTTATTCACATCCCCGTGCAGTTCTCCCAGACGAAGCTCCGCGATGGAAGCCCCTTGGGAACCGGGGAAGATCTCATTAACCAGGGCATAGAACTTCTCGGCCTCTTTTCGTCGTGACTGTTGCAGGTAGGTATCTCCGATATGCATCAACAGGAGATCGTTTCCTTCCGCGTGGTCGGAAAGATTAATGGCGCGATAGAAATAGCTTCGGGCCTTTGCATACTCTTTCAGGTACAGGAAATTTTGTGCCTGTACAGAGAGAAAATCGGGCTCATCCATGAAAAAATCGGGCCGTAATTCCGTTATCCTGGACAGCCTCTTTTGGGCTTCCCGGTAAAGACCTCTGGCCTGCAGATACCTTGCGATTCCAAATAGCGCGGGTGGTGTCCAAGGTGATGCCGGGTACCTGGTCAGCACAGTTTTGAAATCTTCCACTGCCTTTTCAGACAGGCCTTTTTCCAGGTAAATCTTTCCACGCTCCAGATACGCGCTCCCCAGGTTCTTGTCCTTTTGATAGCGTCGGATAGCAAGATCAAGACAGCTTATTCCCAGATAATGATTTCCCTTTTCGGCATACGCCATGGCCATTCTCACATAACACTTCAGGGCCAGATCGGAACGAGGATACCTGTTTATCACGTCCTGATATGCCTGAATCACCGTGTTCAACGTCCCCTTCTGTCCTTCCTGGAGCCGTGAGAAAAGGATATTCGCTCTCATGAATGATAATTCCTGGAAAATATCCGAATCAGGATAATTCGCCAGGAAGCGGTCAACGAGTTCCAACACCTCATCCTGATGATGGAGATCTCTCGCCCGCAAGATGTTCCCGTACAATTTGGCTTCCCGGGGCTCAAATTTCCGCTTTTCCTCCTGCAGGTCTTCGGGCGTGGAACGGCCATCGGAAATGATGTTTGATTTCGTTCTCCCATCTTCCCGGGACATCGGGTTTGACGGTGGTGGTTTCGGAAAGCTGATTGTCACTTTCGGTCCTGCGTCTGAGTCGCTTTCAGGCGCTGTTTCCGGTGCTGTTTTTGGCTGTTCAGGTATTTGCTGCTGTTCCTTTTCAGGAATCGCGATGAGAGGACCCTGCACGATCACGGGTGAAATGTTCGGCATTGCTTCAAGCACGGGACCTTTGCTCACAGAGGCAACGGCGGGTCTCTCCGACACCGTTTTTTCCGGTTTCCCAAACCATGACGGGAGGTTCATGTTCTCTGCGAGCAGATCATCCGGCAGGTGATAGGAATCCACCACCAGCCTGCTCCCCACATCCAGCCAGAAAAGTCTGAAGGCGGTCCTTGGATTTTCGAATCGCAGGAAGATCCTTACCCCCCCGGCACCTGATTTCAGACGGACCTCCTTCATCCCTTTCACGGGAGGAGATTTGCGCGCCGCAGGCTTGTTCTTTGCCTTCTCCAGGAAAATTTCCAGCCTGTCCGCCCCTTGAGGACCGAATCGCCATGCGGGTCTCGAAGTCAGGTCCATGACTGTTCTCACGAATTTCTTCCTGATTCCGAAGCGCAAGTCCTCCAACAGGCATGTTGTTGGCGGGATGGGATCGTTTCCCCCTTTTTTCTCCTTCGTGAAGAACCTGAGAAAGAGCAAACGTTTATCCTGAATCCACGCACTTCGCACTTCTCGCACCGCTTCCGACAACTTCACGAGGAGCTGCAGATTATGATCGTTTCCCGGTACCAGGCTCAGAATATCTTTCCATTTCTCCAGGTGATCCACAAACAGGGAACCAGGGACAGTCTCCTGCATGGTCAGCAGTATGTTCCCGGCGGCCGAGGATTCAATGGTGTAGGGATTCAAGTGGTCAATCCGCAACACAATGCCCCATCCCTTTTCCAGCACCTGGAGGCACACATCACCGGCATGACTCTCCGCCGACGAACTTGGTACGGAAAACAGGAGACCGGCCGGTATCAGGAGAGACAAAAAGACGAAACATATTCTGGCTTTCCGCCTGCACATGAGAATCGCTATTTTTCCTTGTTCACGATGGATTGCAGCAGTTGAATAATTCGTTCCTGCTGTCTGATAATCTGCAAATTCGTTCGTACCGTGAACGTGCTTGAAACAGCAAGCTGCCTCAGGTATTCATCGGACATGCTGTTGCTGTAGACCTTTTCCTTTCCTTCGGTCGTCCCTTGCAGGGCTTCATAGAACTCTTTCGTAAGATCAACATAGACCCCTCCCGGCAGACGGTGCTGCCGAGCGGCGCTTTCCGCTCTTGCTTCCCTGAGCCCGCTGGGGACAATCACAAGCACGCTCGCCACTCCCAGACACAGAAGTGCCCATTTCCAGGTCTTCATGGTATCCTCCAGTTGTGCATCATGGCGTATGTTCAGGGCTCTCTGTGGAACCAGAAACCCTGAAATGGAAATCCCCCATGGAAACTCCTTCCTTTTCTTTAAGCACAACCCGTGCCAGGGACGAATCCCGGTATTCTGACTGTTCCTGCTACATTCAACTATCTGTTTTATCAACCATTTCATTTTTCAAGGCGTTGTCCGTGCCTTCACGAAGCATCCTCGGAAAAGAGGGGCACCGTCATTTTTTTGACCATCGGAAACACGCTTGCTTTCAGTCCACGCTTTGGGCTATAAGGATTGCGTTCAGAAGGCCATGATACCCCTGAGAGATACCATTCGGTCCCGCAACTATCCCGTCGTGAACAGTCTGATCATCGGCGCGAATGTGCTTGTCTATCTGATCGAACTTGCCCACGGTCCCCACTTACATCGGTTTTTCCTCACCTACGGCCTTGTTCCCGTACGCTATTCCGTCCCTCAAATCAGCGCATACTTTACTCCCTTCCAGCAGGTCCTTCCCTTTCTCTCCTTCATGTTCATTCATGGAGGATTCTGGCATATCCTGGGGAACATGTGGTTTCTCTATATTTTTGGAGACAATGTGGAAGACCGCCTGGGGCCCTTCCGATATCTTTTCTTCTACCTCCTTTGCGGGATCACTTCAGGGCTCGCTCATCTTGCGCTCAACTGGCATTCCCAGGTACCCACCATCGGGGCCAGCGGGGCTATTGCCGGTGTCATGGGGGCCTACTTTCTCCTCTATCCGCGGGCGAAGATTTTCACCCTTATCCCGATCTTCTTTCTGCCGCTGTTTTTTGAAATCCCGGCCTATGTATTCCTCGGGATATGGTTTCTGCTGCAATTTCTCAGCGCGGCGGGGACCGCCTCCGGTGCCGGCGGGATCGCATGGTGGGCACATATCGGGGGATTCCTTGCCGGCATGCTTTTTCTGAAGCTTTTTCTCCGGATACCCAGCGTTGGTTTTACCGAGTCCCTGAGCCGAACCACGGAGAAGAAAAGAAGCCACCGTTTGCAGGTTATCCATGCTTCTTCCCCGGCGGACGATCCGAATCTATACGGCACATTGACTGTTACTTCCCTGGAAGCACAGACGGGAACACGGAAAATGATTAATATCCCCTCGGGGTTTCAGAAGAGGATTTTCAGGGTCACGATCCCGCCCGGTGTACGGGACGGCACCCGCCTCAGGCTGGAGGGATTGGGAAAACGTATAGACCACGTCAACCGGGGAGACTTTTACCTGCAGGTCAAGATAGAAGCATAAAGGAGTATCGCATGGTTTGTTCGACGCTTACGGCGGGATCACAAGGCAACCCGGGCTTAAGGCGACCGCCTATGAGATCGAGCACTTGATCCACGCTGAGAAGAAAGAAAGGCGGTGCATGCGGCATACCTCGCTTTACAGCCATAGCGTTTTACTGCCTGCTGCAAGAGTATTGTTGAATCAGTTGTTTTGTTCCAGGTAAATATGCTACTCTTTCCCTTTCAGGCAGTCGCTGATACCCTGTCGATACTGCGTCGGCTGCAGCCCATATGCCGATTCAATCTTGCTGCTGTCAAACCGATAGTCGTGGTCAAACTGGTACATCATCTCTTTGTTTTCCCGCAGCACCGGCATAAATACTTCCAGCAGCTTCATCATCCAGCGAGGCATGATCTGCAGCTTGCTGGGGTGTCCTGCCAACTCGCATGCCAGACGCACGAAGTCCTCAACGGTAAACTGCTCTTTGGTGGTGGGAAGGTGCCATGTTTGCCCGTAGGCCTCGGTTGACCTTCCCAATATCGCAAGCGCCTTGCCGGCGTCCGGCGTGAAGGTGAACGTATGGACGGTATTGGCGTTGCCAATCCACTGGGGTGATTTCCCAGCCTTGAGACGCTGGAATATGATAACATACGGGAAGCTTTGTACGGCATCCGGGCCGTAGAAATCTGCCGACCGAGTGATCATGCCCTTCAAGCCGGCGCGCATTTCATCGAGCAGCATGGTAGCGATCTTTGCGCGGACCTCGCCTTTCTTGCTGGTCGGGTTGAACGGAGTCTCTTCTGTCATCACACCATCCACAAGGCCATAGGCATAGACATTG
>Ga0315542_1000660_pt1 | contig 21945 bp, 17 predicted proteins | sample SalMarSW160120MG_FD_202541 | JGI IMG/M metagenome (GOLD analysis project Ga0315542, IMG submission 202541) | Salt marsh sediment microbial communities from the Plum Island Ecosystem LTER, Massachusetts, United States - Salt Marsh Sediment SW1601-20 ... | reverse complement strand
CTCGATCCCCGCCGGGTGCCCGGCCCGTGGGACCCCGAGCCGGTCGCACGAGCAATCCGTACCGGCTTGGAGGAGTTGGCGGGGGAGGGGTACGACGCCGAAACATGCCTCCTCGGTCTCGACGGAAGCGACGACGTAGCGACACGCGTTGCGGCTGCTCTTCGGTCCCAGGCTTGGGACTGTGTCGTGGTCGGAGGCGGGATCCGCAAGGAAGAGAGCCTGCTGGAGCTCTTCGAGACGATCATCAACCTGATCGGGACCGCGGCACCAGGCAGCCAAATCGCCTTCAACAGCGCGCCAGGGAAGCTCGTCGAGGCAGTGGAGCGACGGCTCCGAAGCTAGGCGGAGCTCAGTCGTTGGTGGTCGCTATCAGGAATCGGTAATCGGCGAACTCGACATGGAAGCCGCGCACGTCGCATGCCTTCCCATCGATGGCGTCGGGGCTCCTGGGCGCGGCGTGGACGCTGTCGATCCCCTCCGCGGGTACTTCGAGAGAGAACTCGACGCCGGAACCCTTGAACGGCCGCGCCTCAGGTGGGGATTCAAAGTGGCGAGGATGGGGGTGAGCACAGGGGGAGGCTATCCCAGGACCAAGTGTCTGCCGGAGACATTTGAACATTACATAACGAGGATTATGGGCGTATGGACAAATTGCGGGGCACATGCTCGTGCTACCGAAAGGGCCTCCATGGTCGAGGTCCAACGCCTTGGAGTCCGCCGCGACTCATTGCGTGCGCTCGCGGCTGAGGATACCGGCCACAAGCCGAGTCAGGCCGGCCGCATCCCGGTTCCTCAGAACGACGTTTGGCCCAGGCACACCCCACCGTGGGCTGCGCACAGTCTCCGGACGGACCCAAAGGACCCGAGTCGTCGTTGGAGGCTGCCACGGTCCGAAATGGCCCATTCCCCACTGCACCCTGGTGAAGGCCATAGAAACGTCACGTGACGGATATGTGGACGTTCAGGCATAGCAACATGCACAGGTGAGGCAGTACCCGGCGCCTCGGGTGGATGCACCATCATCACGGCGGTTCCGAGGGGTGCGTCGTGGAGGGACACCGATGGATATGAGCTGCGCTCCAGAGTGCTTCCTCCGAGCGAGGCATCTCGGTGCCTCTTGAACCGCTCTCCCGCGTCTTCCTACAGCTGGCCCTGAGGGAACGGGAATAGACGCGGGGGTTCTGGTGTTGGAATTCCGAGAGGCTACGATGGTACCCCCACCGGGTATCGATTCACTGGAGTAACAATGGCAACAGTCACCCTGACCAAGGACAACTTCGAGCAGACCATTCTCGACAACGACATGGTCCTCATCGATTTCTGGGCCGAGTGGTGTGGTCCATGCAAGATGTTCGGGCCGGTCTTCGAGAAGATGTCCGAGGAGTATCCCGACATGGTGTTCGGCAAGGTCGATACGGAGGCGGAGCCGGAGCTCGCAGGCTACTTCAACATCCGCTCGATCCCGACCCTCATGGTCTTCAGGGAGAAGGTCATTCTGTTCTCACAGCCGGGCGCGCTGCCTGAGCCCATGCTGCTGGACCTGATCACCCAGGTTCGTGATGTCGACATGGAAGAGGTCCACGAGAAGATTGCGGCGCAGGCCGAGCAAGCAGAGTCGACTGCCTGAGTTCTAAATTGCCCGAAGGCGCCGCCGGTTCAGCCGGCGGCGTTCCCATGCACTGCAATGGGTCCACTAACGTACCCGTTCGGAAGGAGCCGCCATGCCCGGACGTGAGCGCTCAACGATGCTCTTCACAACGAAGTACGGCAGGGAGCCCATCGGGCTCGTCCGCTCCCCAGGCCGGATCAACATCATCGGGGATCACACCGACTACACCGGTGGTGTTGTGCTTCCGATGGCCATTGACCGGTCGGTCTGGATAGCGTTCCGGCCGCGGGAGGATCGAATCGTGCGCCTCCGGTCAGAGGCGTTCGTCGACGACGTGAGAATCGACCTCGACAGCCTCGCCCGATCCGATGGGTGGGACGAGTATGTGAAGGGTGTTGCCTGGGCCCTCGAGAAGACCGGAAACAGGCTGCGCGGCTGGGATGGGACGATCGCAAGTGAGATTCCGATGGCAGCCGGCCTGTCGTCCTCGGGTGCGTTGACCGTTGCCATCCTGGCGGTCTTCTCCCAGGTGGCCGACCTCGGATGGGACCCAGCCTCGTTCGCCGAGATCGCACAGATGGCTGAGAACGAGTGGGTCGGAGTCCACAGCGGGATCATGGACCCGCTGGTAGCTACAACGGCGCGCGAGGGGTACGCGATGGAAATCGACTGCCGTGACCTCGAGACGACACACGTTCGCATTCCGGCCGATGCCGGCTTCGTGGTGATGGACACGGGTACCCGTCGCCAGCTTCTCCACGCCGGGTACAACCGCGTGCGCTCGCAGTGTGAGGCTGCCGCCGGAGAACTCGGATGCTCTTCGCTGCGGGAGCTCCACGTCGTGGATCTACCGACAACGTCTCCCGGCGACAGCCCTCTGTTGAGTTGTGCTCGCCACGTCGTTTCGGAGAACGACCGCGCATCCGCGGCGGCCGTCGCACTCGGGAGAGGCGCGCTGTCCGAGTTGGGGCGCTTGATGAACGAGAGCCATATCTCCTTGCGTGACTTGCTCGGTGTGTCGAGCCGGCCCCTCGATGCGATCGTGCAACTGGCGCAGCAAACCGACGGGTGTTACGGCGCCCGCCTTACGGGAGGGGGGTACGCGGGAGCCGCGATCGCTCTGATCGACAGGGAGGCAGCTCCCGTGTTCATCGACCAGGTCTCGGACGCCTTTCACGAAGCCACAGGACTCCAGGGGCACAACTACCTCGTCGAGTCCGCTGGTGGGACGAGCTTCGCGACGCTCTAGAGGGCTTTGGGTTCGATCCAGAACTCCGCCAAGGGCTCACACGCATCCCTGAGCCACGTGAAGGCCTCCTTGTAGGCACGCTGGCTTTCGTCGGATCCGAGGTCCGAGTCGACGTCTTCGAGAGCTGCCTGGACGCCGTAAAGGAGGCCTTGGAGATGCTCGAGCGCCGCTCTGGAGACGAGTACCTCGTCCTCATCGAGACCGCGGGCCTTCGCGAGCTTGCGTGCGATATGTGCCTGCTGACGGCACCCCTGCTTGCAGTAGGTACGAGGACGACCGAGACCCTGCGAGGGTGGAAGTACTCCCCCACACCAGGCACACCGCTTACGTTCTTTCGTCACGTGACAGAGTGTAGGTTCCGAGGGGCCCGAATGGAGAGAAATGGTGACGCGCAAGGGGCCTAAGCGCGACCACGCTTCTTCACCAAGAACACGTAGCCGACGATGCCGATGAGGGCGAAGCTGAACCACTGGATGGCGTAGGACAGGTGCGGTCCATTGGTGAGTTCGGGCTTCGGAGCCGGAATGGGCTGATCACCCGTGCCCGCCGGAATCTGCGACTCCAATTCGACGTACACAGGCATCAATGGAAAGGGCATCTGCGGTGCCAGACGGTTCACATCCGGCCAGAACGCCATGGTAAGAGTGCCTGTGGGAGGATCCTTTGGTCCCAGGCCCGACCCCGCGGATTTCGAGGTACGTATGAGACCTTCCACCTCGACGACCCCGGAGGGAGCCTCGAGAACGGGAGGCGTCGACAGCGCTAAAGGAACCCAGCCTCGATCGATCAGCACAGCCGTTCCCGAGGCTGTCACCAGGGGCGTCAGCACGTGGAAGCCGGTCTGATCCTCGTAGGCACGGTTCCTCAGCAGGACCTCGTAGTCCGGTGCGTACTGCCCCGCCACGAGGGCATGCCGGTACTCGACATCGCCACCATCCGCCAACACTTCGGAAAGCGGCTCCGCAGGCATCGCAAGGTTCGCTTCGATCGACGCGTTGGCCGATTCGCGTTCGTGGAGCCGACTGATCTGCCAGAAACCAAGGCGCACGAACACAGCCGCGACGAGCACGACCAGAATCCATCCCACAACGAGTTGACGTCGACTCACTGGGCCATTATCGCGGCCCTACGCGGCATCGCTGGCAACCGCAGGTTGAATGAGTGCGCGTGCTACGTCGAGTGCTTCGGCACCTTCCGGAGCAGCATACGCGACCGGTCTCTGACACCAGCTCGTGAGTCGTTCCGGAGAGACTTCGACATGCTCCACCAGCACGGCTGCCAAGTCATCGGTCCAGAACCACTGCATCGCGCGTCTCCCTTCGGGTCGGTGGAATGAGCCCACCGTACCTCCCCTGTCAAGAGGCCGGGACCAGGCGAAACACAGAGATGAGATTCAACCGGTGATGACCGCCTTCCCGGATCGACGAGGGTCGACACCGGCATCCAGTTCGCCGCTTGGGTGGCGAGCCGCGGCTGCCACTCCTCCAAAGAACATGTCCGGATGGTCGAACCTCCGAGTTGCTCCGCCGAGTCCGTCGGGAAGCCTCACGCCCGGCTCATACGCCACTCGAGTGCCGTCGTCCTCGAGCTCGACGTGCAGCCGAGGGTGAGTCACCGCTTCCTGGAGAGGCATCCCCAGATTCGCGAAGTTGAGGAACGACTGAAGGATGGCGGTGGTGATGCGGTCGGCTCCGGGTGAACCGATCGCGACGACGGTGCCGTCGGCGCTCCTGGCGACCGTCGGTGCCATGTTGGAAAGCAAACGCGTACCGGGACGCGTTCCCCGGAACCCTCCTGGGTTGAGCTCGATCTCGCCGAGTGAGTTGTTCATCCATATGCCGGTTCCCGGCGGCATCACCCCGGCTCCGTAGCCGGCCGAGAACGTCGCGGCGCACGCAACTCCCATGCCGTCGACGACGGACGTGTGAATCGTCGATGGGGAGTGCCGAGCGGCATCCCATTCGCCTTCCCCGGCGAGGGTGAGAAGACGGGCTGCCGCCGCGTAGATGTCCCCGGAGCCGTCGAGTTCCTCTCGCCTGAAGCGAAACACTGCCCGTTGGGCATTCACGAACATGGTGTACGCGCCTTCATTCCAGCCGGTGTCGGGCTCCGCTCCCATGAGCATGAGCAGCGCCGCAAGGGTCGAACCCCCGACGGCAGGGGGAGGATTGGTGGAGACCTCCCAGTTCCGAATCGTCTTGCGCAGCGGCTCTCTGATCTCGACGCGGTACTCCCGCAGATCGTCGAGCGTGAGCAGCCCGCCCCCGGAGTCCATGTCAGCAACGATCCTCTCGGCGATCGGGCCGCTGTAGAAGCCGCCGGCGCCTTCTCCTGCCACTGACCGCAGCGTGTCGGCGAGGTAGGGAATCTCGATGCGTGCTCCGACGGGAAGGAGATTCCCGTCGGCATCGTGAATCGCCGCTCGGCTGGGGGGATGCCATCCGAAGATGGTCTCGTGGCAGTGCGTCAGATAGCGGTGGGATGCTTCTGAGAGTGGAAAGCCGGCATCCGCAAGTTCGATGGCGGGCTCTACCACCGCGGCCCACGGAAGAGCCCCAAACCGGCTGGAGGCAGTTTCGCACGCGGCAATCGCGCCCGGAACCGCAACCGACCCGTGTCCCACCGTTGTGGTCATGCCTCCTCCGTAGGCCATCCACGCATCGAACACTCCCCCGCCGAAGCGTTCAGGGGGACGGCCCAGCCCCGGCATTGCCGCGTAACCGTCGATGACCACGGGGTCGCTGTCGGGAGCCCAGATCGTGAAGAACCCACCGCCTCCGAGTGAGACAACCCCTGGCTCTGCGACCATGCCGATCAGAGAGGCGGCGATGGCCGCGTCGACGGCGTTGCCTCCTTCGGTGGCGATCCGTTCGGCCGCAGCGGCTGCGTGTGTTGAGACTGTCGCTGCGGCAAGACGAACCATGGCGGATACCGTACCCCAATCCGACCCGCAGCGTTGTCTCAGCAGGCCTCCTGGTCTGTCGCGGTTGGGTCCACCGCGACGTTCCGTGCGACGATCTCGAGCCTGCTGCGTCGTCCATCCGCACCCTCCCAAAACCTTCGTTGCACGCTTGCCGCAACGAAGAGCCGTGTTCCGGTTGTGACCTCCAATCCGAGAACGTCTTCGGGCGGCTCCCACAGCGTTACTGGAATGACGTCGACGCGCCGGCGAGGTTCCGTTGTCCGAAGTGTCAGGAGGTAGCGCATGAGGCGCGACCCCGACTCGAACTCCCGCAGTTCGGGCGGGGCGGCGAGCACTCCGTTGAGGATCGTTGCATTGATGTCCATGGTGGTGCCTTTCCGGGGAAGGCGGAGATGGCTCGAAGGTAGCCGGAGTCTGGGACAGCTTTAGAGTGGGCCCATGATGAATGTACGCACCGAAGAGATCGGCGATCGTCTCTTCATGATCGACGCCTGGATGGAGGGCGAACCCGAACGACTCGCCTGCTACCTGTTCGACACACCCGAGCGGGTCCTGATCGAGGTAGGTCCCTCCGCGACGCTCGACCACCTCCTCGAAGCACTCGATGTCCTGGGCGTCGACGATCTCGCTGCGTTCGTCGTCACGCACATCCATCTGGATCACGCCGGCGGAGCCGGACAGATGGCCAAGCGATTCCCTCACGCCAAGGTCGGCGTACACACACGCGGGGCCCGCCACCTGGCTGAGCCTGATCGACTGTGGGCTTCAGCCGTCTCGGTCTTCGGAAAGGAGTGGTTGACGACGAACTGGGGCCCGATGGAGCCGGTCGATCCCGAGCGACTGTGGATCCTCGACGAGGGTGACACCATCGCCCTCGGAGGGGGACGGCATTTGGACGTTCTCTACACCCCCGGTCATGCGAAGCATCATGTTGTGTATCAGGACTCGGCCGAAGGGGGCATGTTCGTGGGTGATTCGGTTGGCCTGTGCTACCCCCATGGGCACTTCGTCGAACCGGTGACACCCCCGCCGGACTTCGACCCCGCGATCCAGATCGAGCAGATCCACCGGATGGCGGCACGAGAGCCGTCATTCGTAGGCTTCGCACACTTCGGACCGGAATACGACGCCGACCGCGTGTTCACCGAGGCCGAACGTCGTCTCGACCAATGGGTGAGCTTCGTCAAGGAGATCGACGGAGTGGGACTCGACGACGCTGCAGAGGCACTCAGAAACCTCACCGTGGAGCGCTATCTCGCCGAAGGGTTCTCGAAGGAGGACGTCCAGTGGTACGCGCACCGCTCCAACTGGCAGATGCAGGTGGCCGGGATCAGGAACTGGTTGCAGCGACAGGCGTAGCAGAGTCCTGGAAAGCCACCTGAGGCAGGTCAGGGACGATGTCGTTTCTCCCGACGAACTTGCCATAGATGTAGACGGGCATCCCGAGCGCCAGGCGATCAGTGAGGTAGTTCATGTCGTCCATTCCGACCCTTACACATCCGTGCGACGCGGGATACGGCGGAACGCTGAGGGAGCCATGGACCGCATACCCGCCTATGAAGTAGTAGGGCTCGTAGAGGCCCCCCAGATGGGAGTACCGCCAACCGTCGACATGGCGCAAGAACAGAAACGCTCCCTCTGGAGTTCCGTGCCTGCCCGATGAGATCGGAACGACCGACGTGACGGAGTTGTTCTCGACCAGATAGAGCACCTGCTGGTCGAGATTGATTTCGACACGGGTGGCATCTTCCGACGGAGCCAGGGCGACTGTGTCGTCGAGCAGATCCCAGTCCGCACCCTTGAAGACTCCGTCGCGGTCGAGACCATGCACCTTCTGGAAGGCGACCACGGCTGCCCGGAGCTCCCTACCATACGAACCGTCGATCGGTCCCGGCCGGAACCCCAGCACCGTGAGCTTCTCCTGGAGTGTCCTGACAGCATACGCAGCCGATCCAGGCCCGATGGTTCTCGGGGGCGCCCAGCCTTCTCCCGGTCCAAAAACGTCAGGGTCGTCGAAGCTGATGGCAGCAGCTTCGGGCACAATGAGAAGGAGCGCCATGAGCGCGACAAGAAAAACCACCGTGATACGCCGAACGGCGGGACGCCTCATGTGGGTGCTCCCTGACATACTCCCTAGCGTCGTCACTCCGACGCCCACGCTTGAGACTAATCTCGCCCGCTCGAAACGGAAGACCTCAATTCTTCGAGCCCAGGCATCGATGGATCATGCGAGTCGATGGCCCGAATCAGTCTCAGTGCTGTCTCACGGTCACCGAGGAGCGCGGCCGTACGCGCTGCAACGAACCACTGGCGCAGGTCCTCCTCGAAGGGCGTGGAGGTGAGTTTTTTGGGGTTGACGACCTTCCACGCGCCCTGAAGATCATGCTCGTCGATGAGAAACGAACCGTAGACGACCTTCGCCTCCTTCACGGTCTCCGGTCGGCCGCCAAGCTCCAGGAACTCCGCCCACACCTTGCGCACATCGTCGCCTCGCCGTAGTGCTCTGAGGACGTCCATTTCGATCGGCATATGTGTCGTATCGCCGGTGAGCCGGCGGAAGGTGCGCAGCTCGGCCAGGGCTTCCTTCCACATTCCAGCCCTATAGGCGCTGAGCGCAAGGAGTTCACGAACCGCATCTGCCCTTGGAGAGAGCTCCTTGGTTTTCGACAGCACGGCATACGCCTTCCTATACCGCCCGTCGGCGAACGCCTCCGTTCCCGAGTCCAGGAGGTAGAGGGTCTCCTCGAGGCGATCTTTCCGAGTGACACGGGTGATGTCCTCGCGCAGCCACCTCGGCATAGTGGTTCCCTTGCCCGTGACGATCCGGCGACTTCGCGGGCGGGCGTCGTCACCTCCGTTGTGACGTACGTTGCGACGATCTGTCGGCATGTGGTCCTCCAAGAAGAAGGGCCGCCATCGAGGCGGCCCTTCTCTCACGTATGTGTCCGGCGGCGACCTACTCTCCCAGGGGCGTGAGCCCCAAGTACCATCGGCGCTGGCGGGCTTAACTTCCGTGTTCGGAATGGGAACGGGTGGTTCCCCGCCGCTATCACCACCGGAAACCCGGTGAGCGCTCAGCACCCTGAGCACTCCATAGCGAGCATGTATGCGGGATTGGATTCTGTCCAAGCCCTCGGCCGATTAGTACCGGTCAGCTAAACGCATTGCTGCGCTTACACATCCGGCCTATCAACCTGGTCATCTACCAGGGGCCTTACCCTTTACGGTGGGAGATCTCATCTTGAGGTGGGCTTCGCACTTAGATGCCTTCAGCGCTTATCCCGTCCGTACGTAGCTAACCAGCCGTGCCCTTGGCAGGACAACTGGCACACCAGAGGTACGTCCATCCCGGTCCTCTCGTACTAGGGACAGATCCCCGCAAATCTCCTACGCCCACGACGGATAGGGACCGAACTGTCTCACGACGTTCTAAACCCAGCTCGCGTGCCGCTTTAACGGGCGAACAGCCCGACCCTTGGGACCTGCTCCAGCCCCAGGATGCGACGAGCCGACATCGAGGTGCCAAACCGCGCCGTCGATATGGACTCTTGGGCGCGATAAGCCTGTTATCCCCGGAGTACCTTTTAGCCGATGAGCCATGGCGCTTCCACATGCCACCATGGGATCATTAAGCCCGACTTTCGTCCCTGCTCGACTTGTAAGTCTCGCAGTCAAGCTCCCTTGTGCCTTTACACTCAACGCCTGATTGCCGACCAGGCTGAGGGAACCTTTGGGCGCCTCCGTTACACTTTAGGAGGCCACCGCCCCAGTGAAACTGCCCACCAGGCACTGTTCCTGATCCGGATAACGGACCGAGGTTAGAAGCCCGCTATACGAAGGGTGGTATTTCAACGGTGACTCCACGCCAGCTGACGCCAACGCTTCCACGTCTCCCACCTATCCTACACATCGTATATCAGACTCCAATGCCAAGTTGCAGTAAAGGTTCCGGGGTCTTTCCGTCCTGTCGCGGGTAGTGAGCATCTTTACTCACAATGCAATTTCGCCGAGTCCCTGGTTGAGACAGTGCCCAAGTCGTTACGCCATTCGTGCAGGTCGGAACTTACCCGACAAGGAATTTCGCTACCTTAGGACCGTTATAGTTACGGCCGCCGTTTACCGGGGCTTGACTTCAGAGCTTCGCCTTGCGGCTAACCCCTCCGCTTGACCTTCCGGCACCGGGCAGGCGTCAGAGCGTATACGTCGTCTTACGACTTAGCACGCTCCTGTGTTTTTAGTAAACAGTCGCTTGGGCCTGGTTTCTGCGGCCCCCTCAGGCTTCGGACGCAAGTCCTACACCTTACCGGGGCGCCCCTTCTCCCGAAGTTACGGGGCCAATTTGCCGAATTCCTTAACCAGGGTTCTCTCGCTCGCCTTGGTATTCTCTACCTGTCCACCTGTGTCGGTTTGGGGTACGGGCGCCTGCGCACTCACTAGAGGTTTTTCTCGACGGCTTGGGCGTTCAGCGGCTTCGCCTGAAGCGGCTCGGCATCGCGCCTCGGGAATCGCGAGGTCCGGATTTGCCTAGACCTCTCCCTACACGCTTACCCCGGGTCAACCATCGCCCGGGTCCGCTTACCCTTCCGTGTCACCCCATCGCTCGCCTACTACCAGCGGGGTCGGTAGGCCCCGAAGGGCTTTCCTTAGCACACTGGGTTTGGCCTGGTCGCACGCGAGGCGGTACGGGAATATCAACCCGTTGTCCATCGATTACGCCTTGCGGCCTCACCTTAGGTCCCGACTAACCCTGGGCGGACGAACCTTCCCCAGGAAACCTTGGACATTCGGCGGAGGAGATTCTCACTCCTCTTTCGCTACTCATGCCGGCATTCGCACTCGGGCAGCCTCCACGGCTGGCTCACGCCGCCGCTTCGAGGGCTGCTCGACGCTCCCCTACCGATCCTGTCGCCTGGACCCAAGCCCCGTAGGACATGGGTCGAGCTGAATGACAGAATCCCGCAGCTTCGGCACCGAACTTGAGCCCCGTTACATTTTCCGCGCGGAATCACTCGACCAGTGAGCTGTTACGCACTCTTTCAAGGATGGCTGCTTCTAAGCCAACCTCCTGGCTGTTTGGGCAACTCCACATCGTTTCCCACTAAGTTCGGATTTAGGGGCCTTAGCTGGCGGTCTGGGCTGTTTCCCTTTCGACTACGAAGCTCATCCCCCGCAGTCTGACTGCTGTGCTCTGAAGCCATGAGATTCGGAGTTTGACTGGGGTCAGTAAGCTTGTTGGCCCCCTAGCCCAATCAGTGCTCTACCCCCATGGCGAAACGCACAACGCTAGCCCTAAAGCTATTTCGGGGAGAACCAGCTATCACCGAGTTTGCTTGGCCTTTCACCCCTATCCACAGGTCATCCCCCAAGTTTTCAACCTTGGTGGGTTCGGGCCTCCACGAGGTCTTACCCTCGCTTCACCCTGCCCATGGATAGATCACTCGGCTTCGGGTCCAGGACACGCGACTCGACGCCCTATTCAGACTCGCTTTCGCTGCGGCTTCGGCACACGCCTTAACCTTGCCACGTATCGCTGACTCGCCGGCTCATTCTTCAAAAGGCAGGCGGTTAGGGATCAAAGATCCCCTCCCACTGCTTGTAGGTCCACGATTTCAGGTTCTCTTTCACTCCCCTCACCGGGGTGCTTTTCACCTTTCCCTCACGGTACTAGTTCACTATCGGTCGCTAGGTAGTACTTAGCCTTACGAGGTGGTCCTCGCAGATTCACACGGGATATCCCCCGTGCTACTTGGGAACTCCACAAGGAGATCGATGCGTCTTTGCCTACAGGGCTGTTACCTTCTGCGGCCTGTCGTTCCAGACAGGTTCAGCTAACGCTCGATTTTGTAACTCCATGACAGATCCGGCGATCTGTCGAGTGGCTCCCACAACCTCGGTATGGCAACGCCGCCGGGCTATTCCACCACACCGGTTTAGGCTCTTGCCCTTTCGCTCGCCGCTACTCGGGAAGTCGCTTTTGCTTTCCTTTCCTCGGGGTACTGAGATGTTTCAATTCCCCCGGTTCCCTCTGCCGGCCCTATGTGTTCAGACCGGAGTGACTGGCCATTACGCCAGCCGGGTTTCCCCATTCGGATATCCCCGGATCGAAGCTCGCTTGACAGCTCCCCGGGGCTTTTCGCAGCCTGCCGCGTCCTTCATCGGCTCCTAGCGCCAAGGCATCCATCGTAGACCCTTAGTAGCTTGGACAATATTGAATCCAAAACGTTATACATGCTCGCTATGCAGTTCTCAAGGTGCCGTGAAGATGCACGGTCCGAAAACCGAACTCCCTCACAACTAAACAGCGTGCCATAGTCGATCAGTGGTAAGCCACCGATCGACACGAAGGTCAACATATCAACTAAGAGCTGGGAGACCGAAGCCTCCAATGTGCTCCTTAGAAAGGAGGTGATCCAGCCGCACGTTCCCGTACGGCTACCTTGTTACGACTTCATCCCAATCACCGACCCCACCTTCGGCAGCTCCCCCCCATAAGGGTTGGGCCACTGACTTCGGGTGTTGCCGACTTTCGTGATGTGACGGGCGGTGTGTACAAACCCCGAGAACGCATTCACCGCGGCTTTGCTGATCCACGATTACTAGCGACTCCGACTTCATGGAGTCGAGTTGCAGACTCCAATCCGAACTGAGGCCGGCTTTAAGGGATTGGCTCACCCTCGCGGGATTGCTGCCCGTTGTACCGACCATTGTAGCATGCGTGCAGCCCTGGACATAAGGGGCATGATGACTTGACCTCGTCCCCACCTTCCTCCGAGTTATCCCCGGCAGTCTCCAATGAGTCCCCACCATTACGTGCTGGCAACATAGGACAGGGGTTGCGCTCGTTGCGGGACTTAACCCAACATCTCACGACACGAGCTGACGACAGCCATGCACCACCTGTCATGGGCGCTTCCGCACACCATATCTCTATGGTTTTTCCCATGATGTCAAGTCCAGGTAAGGTTCTTCGGGTTGCATCGAATTAAGCCGCATGCTCCGCCGCTTGTGCGGGGTCCCGTCAATTCCTTTGAGTTTTAGCCTTGCGGCCGTACTCCCCAGGCGGGGCACTTAACGCGTTTGCTACGGCACAGCAGACGTTGATAGATCCGCCACACCTAGTGCCCAACGTTTACAGCGTGGACTACCAGGGTATCTAATCCTGTTTGCTCCCCACGCTTTCGCTCCTCAGCGTCGGTACCGGCCCAGAGAACCGCCTTCGCTACTGGTGTTCCTCCCGATATCTGCGCATTTCACCGCTACACCGGGAATTCCATTCTCCTCTACCGAACCCTAGCCACAGCAGTATCGACCGGCGTCCCGGGGTTGAGCCCCGGGTTTTCACGATCGACTTGCTGAGCCGCCTACGAGCCCTTTACGCCCAATAAATCCGGACAACGCTTGCCCCCTACGTATTACCGCGGCTGCTGGCACGTAGTTAGCCGGGGCTTCTTCTGGAGGTACCGTCATTCTTCGTCCCTCCTGAAAGAGGTTTACAACCCGAGAGCCTTCATCCCTCACGCGGCGTCGCTGTCTCAGGCTTTCGCCCATTGGACAAGATTCCCTGCTGCTGCCTCCCGTAGGAGTCTGGGCCGTGTCTCAGTCCCAGTGTGGCTGATCGTCCTCTCAGACCAGCTACCCGTCGTTGCCTTGGTGAGCCGTTACCTCACCAACAAGCTGATAGGCCGCGAGCCCCTCCCAAAGTAGCGGACCGTTTCCTCGTAGGACCATGCGGACCTTCGAGGGTATCCGGTATTAATCCGGGTTTCCCCGGGCTATCCCAGTCTTTGGGGTAGGTTGCTCACGTGTTACTCACCCGTTCGCCGCTCCGTCATACCAGTTGGTTACCCATCCGGCATGCGTCGCTCGACTTGCATGCATTAGGCGCGCCGCCAGCGTTCGTCCTGAGCCAGGATCAAACTCTCCAACGTACAGTTACGGACCTCCCCGAAGGGCTGCCCAGACACTGTCAGAGAGATTGCTCCACTCGCCTCGGGCTTGACATCCCGAGACGCACTGGAGTACGTCCATCCCCTGCGGCGAACCGCCGGGATGGATTGCTGACTTTCTTATGGCACACTGTTTAGTTGTCAAGGAGCCCGGAACGCCCAGGCACGGTGGCCCGGACTGCTCATTGTACCAGAGTACTTGCGCCTGACAGACGCAACCCGCGCCGAAGCCCGGGAGCGAGAACTGTAGCCGATCCGGGAACGAAATCAAACTCCGGCCTAGTCTCGCCTGGATGCACTGGCTCGATCGTCTTGCGGGCACCGTCATGGTGCGCACTCGAACCCGCCTCTTCCCTGACGGATGGGGCGATCTGACCATCGTTCGCCGTCCACCTGTCGCCATAGACGTCGCATGGAGCAGACCGGAAAGGATGGGCATACTCGACGGCACCTTCACCTCCCCCGCCGACCTGCCGGGGCCTGCCCGCACCGGCCATGTCCGGTGGTTCAACGCGGCGAACTCGGAAGAGATAGTCGTCCTCTTCGCATCATCCAACGACGAGGGCTACAGGCAGCGCTCCAGAATCGCTCGTCTCCTTGCCCGAGCCGGGGTGGGTTCCATCCTTCTGGAGAACCCGTTCTATGGCCGCCGTCGTGTGCACCCCGGCGAACCCGCCGTCAGGACGGTTGCGGAGTTCCTGACCATGGGAGCCGCCGCTATCGCCGAAGGCATAGGATTGCTCATGGGCCTCCACGCACCACGACGCGGGGTCGCCGGGTACAGCATGGGAGGGAATATCGCCGGCCTGGTGGCGGCTCTCTTTCCGGACGAGATTGTCACGACGCTGATGGCTCCCTCGCCGTCTCCCGCGCCGGTCTTCACCGATGGGCTCCTCTCCCACGTTGTCGACTGGCCATCCCTCGGAGGATCAAGAGAGCAGCTACGAGAGGTACTGGGGCGTGTGTCTATTCTCTCTCTGCCTGCGCCGGCACGACCTGATCTCGCGACCATCGTCGCTCCGACTGGGGACGGGTACATTCCGAGGCCGAGCGTTGACGCGATTCACACCCACTGGCCCGGATCGGAGCTCCGATGGGAATCGGGGGGACACGTCTCCCTCGCGGCATTCGGCACCAGGCGTCTCGCCCAGGCCGTGCTCGACGGTTTCGAACGATTCAGCCGACCAGTCTGACGAACCGCCGTTTGCCAACTTGCACGGTCGCGCCGTCCAGCCGATCTCGGTCGACATCCAGTTCGGAGGCCGGGTTCCCGTCAATCTTCACAGCACCCTGGCTCATCAAGCGACGCCCCTCGGAGGAGGATGAGACCAGGCCGGCGTCCCGCAATACCGCCGGAAGGTGAAGGATCTCGCCCTGAGGAAGCTTGGCCTCCGGGATCTCGTCCGGAGCCCGATGCTGTTTGAAGATGCGGTCGAACGTGGCTTCCGCGGCCTGTCCGGTGCCTTCGCCGCGGTAGATGTCCACGATCGCACGGGCAAGCCGGCGTTTTGTCTCCCCGGGGTGGAGCGATCCCTCCCTCAATCCGCGAGCCACCTCGTTGACGTCCCGGGGGGCGGCATCGGTGCACAGCTCGAAGTAGGGAACGATGAGCTCGTCCGGAATGCTCATCACCTTTCCGAACATGTCGTCCGCGGCATCATCGATCGCTATGTAGTTGCCCAGCGACTGTGACATCTTGTGTACGCCGTCTGTGCCGATGAGCAGCGGCATCGTGAATGGGATCTGAGGGTCCTGTCCAGCTCGTTCCTGAAGGACTCTTCCCATCATCAAGTTCCACAGCTGGTCGGAACCTCCGAGTTCGACATCCGCCTCGATTGCCACCGAGTCCATACCCTGGAGCAGCGGGTAGAGAAACTCCATGAGCGAGATCGGAGTCTGATCTTGATACCGCTTCGCGAAATCGCCCCGTTCGAGCATCTGTGCCACGGTCACCTGCGAGGTGAGTTCGAGAATCTCCCCCATGTCCATTCCGGCAAGCCACTCCGAGTTGCGGCGCACCTCCAGGGGCTCTGGAAGCAGGATCGTCGAGAAGTCCGTCAGGATGCGATCGATGTACCCGTTCACTTCATCGGCGGAGAGTCGCCGCCTCGTCTCGCTCTTGCCCGACGGATCTCCGACCTGGGCCGTGAAATCACCCAGGATCAAGACGGCGGTATGGCCGAGCTCCTGAAACTGTCTGAGCTTGCGGAGAACAACGGCCCAGCCCAGCGTGATTGCAGGCGCCGTTGGATCCACTCCCAGCTTCACACGCAGCGGCCGACCACGCTTGAGGCGTTCTACCAACGCGCCTTCCGTGACGACGCGTTCCGTTCCCTGCAGGAGTCTGTCGAGCATGCGGGGAGGTTAGTGGACGCACCCCAAATGCCCGAGTTGCCACACTGTGTCGGTACCCTTGGCCCGACGCCCGACTGGGCGCCCGTAATCATGAAACGCTGGCTGCTGCTGCTCATTGGACTGTCGCTCATTGGCGCGTCATGCGCGCTCGAACCGATTGACGACCCCGGCCTGGGTGCACGAGGCCTCACGACGATCGTCTACGCATCGGACGGCAGCGTTCTCGCTCAGTGGCACGCCGAAGAGGACCGTGCGCTGGTCACCTACGACGAACTCCCCTCCTACCTCACCAACGCTGTCGTCGCGATCGAGGACGAGCGCTACTGGACGCACGCTGGGGTGGACCTCCATGCACTCGCCCGGGCGATCGTTGCCAACCTGGGTTCCGGGCAGACGCTCGAAGGAGCTTCGACGATCACCCAGCAGTACATCAAGAACGTCGTCCTTACCCCCGAGGTGTCGATCGATCGGAAGCTCACCGAAGCGTCTCTCGCCCTGCGCTTGGAGCAGACGCTCAGCAAACAGGACATTCTCGAGCGGTACCTGAACACCGTCTACTTCGGGGATGGCGCCTACGGGGTCGGAACCGCCGCCGCACACTTCTTTGGCAAGGCCCCGTCGGATCTCACCCTCGGTGAGTCGGCCCTCCTCGCCGGCATGATTCAGTCTCCATCGCGGACCGATCCCTATGACCATCCCGATGCAGCCCTGGAACGGCGGCGACTCGTGCTCTCGAAGATGGTCGAACTCGGCTGGATCACCCAAGGGGAGGCGGAGGCGGCAGATCAGGAACCACTGGTCCTCCGTTCGCGTGAGTCGTCAAACGAGGACCGGTTTCCCTACTTCACCGAGGAGGTGAAGAGGCGTCTGCTGGATGACCCGGCGCTGGGAGACACGGCTCAGGATCGCTACAACGCGCTCTTCCGCGGGGGCCTGCGCATCTACACGACCATCGACCCAATCGCCCAGGAGGCGGCTGAGTCTGCGGTTGCAGACGTCATTGGCGATGCAGCACCGTCGGCAGCATTGGCCGCCGTCGACCCCCGTACCGGCCACGTGCTGGCTCTTGTGGGAGGCAGAGACTTCTACGATCCCAACGACACGCACGCCCAGTTCAATCTGGCTGTCCAGGGCAAACGGCAGGCCGGATCCTCGTTCAAGCCTTTTGCGCTCGCGGCTGCTCTCGAGGACGGATTCTCGCTGGACTCGGTGTTCCAAGGTGGTCGTTCGATCACCATCGACACCGACTCGGGCCCCTGGAGTGTCACCAACTACGACGACGCGACCTTCCCTGACCTGACCCTCCTCGAAGGCACCGTCTTCTCCGTCAACGTCGTCTACGCCCAAGTCGAACGTGCAATCGGTGCACAGCACGTCGTCGACGTAGCCGAGGCAGCCGGTATCACGAGTGATCTCCAGCCCCTCCCCTCGATCGTGCTCGGGACAGAGGAGGTCTCTCCCTTGGACATGGCATCTGCGTACGGCACCTTCGCGTTCGACGGTGTGCATGTGGACCCGATTCTCGTGACCTCCATCGAAACGAACCAGGGCATCAACATCTGGGAGCCGGTTCCGATCGTCACCGAGGCCGTGTCGCAAGAAGTCGCACAGCAGGTCACGGCAGCACTCACCGAGACGGTCCGGCGCGGCACCGGGCAACAGGCGAAGATTGGTAGGCCCATCGCAGGCAAGACGGGCACCTCTCAGGAGCACCGTGACGCGTGGTTCGTCGGATACACGCCTGAGTTGTCGGCGGCAGTGTGGGTCGGATACGCCGAGGCGCAGGTCCCCATGGAACCGCCGAACACGCCGTTCACGATCACGGGTGGCACGTGGCCGGCACAGATCTGGTCTCGCTTCGCATCTGTTGCGCTTGGAAGTACCCCGTACGGTCAGCTGACAGAGGCCGACACCGACGGCATGGTCACGGTTGAGATCGACCTGTCGACGGGCTTCCTCGCGGGCCCGTACTGCCCACGCTCGCAGGTGGCGCGTATTCGCGTGCCGGCCGATCAGGTGCCAACCGTCGTCTGCCCCGTTCACAACCCGTCCGGGGTCGTTGAGGCGGGAGCCACAACGGTGCCCGATGTGATCGGGATGGACCTGGGAACGGCGGTGGAAACGCTCACCACCGCAGGGTTCGACAATCGCATCGATTGGAAGGATGGTGGAACGCTCGCTCAGGGAACGGTGTTCAACCAGGCTCCATCGAGCGGATACCCGGCCCAGTCCGGAAGCGTGGTCACCTTGAGCGTTGCTGGCCCGGAGCCAGGTTCTGTCGTGCCTTCGCTCGTTGGGTTCCCGTTGGGACAGGCCGTCAAGGAACTCGAGGACATCGGAGTCGCGGTCGAGGTCATCACCCTTGCCGAGTCCGATCCCAACGATGCGACTCGCCGGACGGGGGTGGTGTGGAAGCAGGATCCGGCGCCCGGCGCTCCGACGGAGGGTACGACCGTCACATTGTGGGCGAATCCCTGAGCCTGGCGGGCTTCGCCCCCCAGGCGTATGCCTCCTATCGGGTACCTGGTATCCGCGGACCGGGCACTCCCTCTGGTCCGCGTCAGACCTCGGATGTTGGGTACCGGCAGGGCGAGCAAGCTCCCTACGGAACAAGAACGAATCGCCACAGGCGGTCGGTGGCTTTCGTGATCCCGACTCTGGGAGTCGCCACGACCGTTCCCGGGGTCTCCTGGGCGGGGATCAGGCGGACGGGCCCATCCTCCAGGCTCGTGCCGTCGTGGACGCCTGTGATACCCAGGGCCTGGCACAGCTTTCCCGGACCATCACACAAATGGTCGCTGCGGCCGCGGCGTTGGCGGATGACTTCCTCCCCGTCGATCGGTCGACCTGCCCTCAGAAGAACCGCTTCCCCCGTTCCGACTGGGCCGGTCACGACGTTCGCGCACCAGTGGACGCCGTACGATCGATAGACGTACAGCGTGCCTGCGGGCCCGAACATGGATCGATTCCTGCGGGTCTGGCCGTTGGACGCGTGACTGGCCTGGTCATCCGGGCCACCGTACGCCTCGACCTCTGTCAGAACGACCTCTGTCACCACTCCCCGGATCTCCGTGCGGAGACGGCTCCCCAACAGCCGCCGAGCGATCTCCTCGACAGGTAGGGCAGGTATCACTCGAAGAGGTGGAGCAGCAACGCCTTGAATGAGTGGAGGCGGTTCTCGGCCTGATCGAGCACGACTGAACGGGGATGGTCGACGACGTCGTCCGTGACCTCGCTCCCTCTATGCGCGGGCAGGCAGTGCATGAACACGGCATCGGCTCCAGCACGATCGAACAGCTTCAGGTCGACTCGGTACGGTGCGAACGCCCGTTCACGCTCCTTGGCCTCAGCCTCCTGCCCCATCGATGCCCATACGTCCGTGTACACGACATCGGCACCTTTCACGGCCTCGGCGGGATCATTGGTGACCAGCACCGGGCCATGGAACCGCGCTTTGGACACATACTCGTCGGATGGTTCATACCCGGGTGGCGTCGCTATCCGCATCCGCATCCCAAGCATCGTGGCACCCAGCATGAGCGAGTGGGCGACGTTGTTCCCGTCTCCGATGTACGCAACCGTCGCCGCCGGCGAGCGCACATGTTCGGTGATCGTCTGAAGGTCTGCGAGCGCCTGACACGGGTGTTCGACATCGGAAAGCAGGTTGATCACCGGAGCGTCGGCGTGTCGCGCCACCTCAACCAGGTCCGTGTGGTTGAAGACTCTCATGGCAATTACGTCCAGATAGCGGTCGAGCACGCCTGCGACGTCCTTGACGGCCTCACGCGTCCCGAGACCGACCTCCTGCTGACCCAGGACAACAGGGATCGCTCCAAGCTGCGCCGAAGCCAGTTCGGCCGACACCCTCGTTCGAGTCGACGGCTTCTGAAAGAAGATCCCTACTGAACGACCCGACAGTACGTTGCGCGCCGCTGCGGGGTCCATGCGCACTTTGCTGGCCAGGTGAACGACCTCAGCGAGTGCATCCACCGTCAAATCGTCGATGTGAAGGAAGTCCATTCTCACTCACCTCCTCGGAGTCGTCCGCCCAGTTGTTGCACGACCGACTCGATGATTCGTTCCCTCTCTGGTCGCACGTCTTCATTGGTGAGGGTCTTCGTCGGGGATCGGAAGGTCAGCTGGACCGCAAGGCTTTTGCGTCCCTCACCAAGTGACGCGCCTTTGAAGACGTCAAACAATTCGATCCGTTCGAGTGTGCTTCCTGCCGATTTACGCACCACGTTCAGGAAGTCCTCGGCCAGGATCTGCTCGTCCAGTTCGAATGCGAGATCGAAGACGATCGGCGGGTAGCTGCTCGGCTCGTTGAATTCCCAGTAGGGTCGCGGGGCGACAATCGGATCCAGGAGAAGCTCTCCGACAACCACTCTCCCATCGAGGTCGAATGCTCGTGCCACGGATGGGTGGATCTCGCCGAACACTCCGATTGTCTCATGGTCCAGCGACACCACGCCGACACGGGTCGGATGGAAGCCGATAGATGCGCGTGCGCGCACGTTCCCACCGAGGCTCATCGTCTGATCGATCAACGCCCACACCGCCTGAGCCGTCGCGTAGTCGGCCTGCCTGCGCCTTGCGCCCAGCACCACCGGCCCGAACTCGCCAACAATGACGAATGCCAGCTTCTCCGGCTGGTGCGGGATGTGCGGATCGTCGGCGTCTGGCTCATTGATGAATACCCGTCCCACCTCGAACAACGCGACGGAGGTCATTCCCCTGTTGATGTTGAAGCGGGCTGCTTTCAAGAGACCGGGGAGAAGGGTGGTCCGAAGCAGTGACTCGGCATCGTTGATCGGGTTGCGGAGGCGGATTGCATCTGTCGGATCGAGCCCAAGGCCCTCGAGATCCTGGGCACTGACGAACGTCCAGCTGGTGGCTTCCGAGAGTCCCGCGCCCACGAGCGTCGCTCTCAGCAAGCGCGACCGGAGGTGACGATCACTTCTTCCAGCACCGGGCCCGCGCGGAAGACGAGCCTTGATGTTGTTGAGACCGTAGAGACGTCCGACTTCTTCTACGAGATCGGCCGGCCGGGTCACGTCTGGACGGTAGGTGGGTACCGATACCCGGAGAGGGTCACCGGGCGACACTTCGAACCCGAGTCTCTCGAGTAGTGCCGAGACCTCCCCGGCACCGATGGGTGCCCCAAGAAGGCGCTGAGACTCTCCAGGGGACAGCGCGACCTCCCAAGGCTCGATTGGAGCCGGGTACTCGTCTTTCGCTCCGGGGGCCGGCATGCCGCTCGCGAACGCCTTCATCAATGCGGCTGCCCGAGCTGCCCCAAGCGCAGGAAGATTGGGATCGACCCCTCGCTCGAACCGTATGGAGGCCTCGGTTCGGAGTCCGTGGCGCCGGGCGGTGTGCATCACAGTCGGCGCATCGAAGTGGGCAGCCTCGATCAGGATCCGTGTGCTCCCCGGCCCAACCTCGGTCTCCTCTCCGCCCATCACGCCGGCAAATGCGATCACTCGTTCCGGATCGGTGATGAGCAGGTCTTCTTCGGTGATTTCATGGTCCTCACCATCGAGCGTTCTGAGGTGCTCCCCGTCCCGTCCCGTCCGAACGATGATCGTCTCAGAGGGGATCGCGTCGAGGTCGAAGGCATGGAGGGGCTGGCCCAGCTCGAGTAGGACGTAGTTGGTGATGTCCACAACGGCACTGATCGCACGAACGCCGGCATCTCTCAGCCGAAGCCGCATCCACAACGGGGACGGGGCCCAGGTGACTCCCCTCACCTCACGAGCGACATACCTGGGACAGCCTGCGGTGTCTTCGAGAACAACCCGCGCTTTGGACATCTCGCCGGATTCCTCCAGTTCGAAGTCGGGCATGTGAATCGGATGCTCGT
>Ga0315542_1000659_pt1 | contig 21951 bp, 25 predicted proteins | sample SalMarSW160120MG_FD_202541 | JGI IMG/M metagenome (GOLD analysis project Ga0315542, IMG submission 202541) | Salt marsh sediment microbial communities from the Plum Island Ecosystem LTER, Massachusetts, United States - Salt Marsh Sediment SW1601-20 ... | reverse complement strand
CGAGCGACCTGTCGACGACGCGTTCATGAGTGGGATCGAGATCGAAGAGAGCTGAATAGCTGAATGGCTACAGCAGTGCGTCGAGGCCGACGGTCACGCCGGGGAACTCTGCGACGCGCGAGACGGCAAGCAGCACACCCGGGATGAACGCCGACCTGTCAGTCGTGTCATGGCGAATCTCGAGGACCTCGCCACTGTTGCCGAACAGCACCTCCTGATGGGCCAGTAGGCCGGGGAGCCGCACGGAGTGGACGGAAACACCATCCACCGTGCCTCCACGGACACCATCGATCAGTTCGGTCGAGTCGACAGCCCGTTCCTGTTCGGCTTTCGCGGCAGCGATCCGGCCGGCCGTGGCAACCGCGGTCCCCGAAGGGGCGTCGGCCTTTCGGTCGTGGTGGAGTTCGATGACTTCCGCAGCGGCGAAGTGCGGTGCCGCAATCTCTGCGAAACGCATCATGAGCACGGCTCCGATGGAGAAGTTGGGGACGATGAGACATCCTTGCGGCCCGGTGTCCCACATCGCCCGTACCTGACCGATTCGTTCTGCAGTGAAGCCCGATGTTCCCACCACGGCGTGGAGGCCGAGATCCCGCCACGCTTGAAGATTGCCCATCACGACATCGGGGTTGGTGAATTCGACAACCACGTCGCACCGCTCCAGCGCATTCGGGCTGCTCGCGACCGTCACACCTTCGATGGTGTCGCCTGCGGCGGCGGGATCAAACAACGCTGCCAGCGACAGGACATGGGAGTCGGCAACGGCGGCAGCAACGGCCCTCCCCATTCGTCCCCCGGCACCTGAGATCCCGATGTTCATGCGTATCCCTCCAGATCCCGTTCACCGATCGGTCCGACGGTCGTAAGGAGTCGTGGCCCCGTCAGAACGGCTTCGGCGGCGTCGCGCACATCGTCGACTGTAACCGCGTCAACCTTTGCGATGAGCTCGTCAACGGTCAGATGCTCCTCGCCGCTCAGCTCGTCACCTCCGAGGCGCATCATGCGGCTGTTCGGATCCTCGAGCGCGAGCGCCATCGATCCTCGGACCCCTCCCTTCACCCTGGCGAGCTCTGCTTCCGTGACGCCGTCTCTTATCAGTCCGTCGAGCTCCTCGGCGAGCACTTCGAGAACGACAGGCACGTTGCGAGGCGTCGTCGCGACGTAGACCCCGTACGCACCCGCGTCTTCGAACGCGGAACGGAAGCTGTACACGGAGTAGGCCAGACCCCGGTTCTCCCGGACGGCATGGAAGAGCCGCGACGACGTGGTGCCTCCCAACACCGAATCGAGCACACCGAACGCGTATCGATGAGTGTCCTTCCTGGAGGGTCCACGACCGCCGAGCACCAGGTGCACCTGCTCGCCTTCTCTCCACATGGTGTCTACCCCGCCCGCCGGACCGGTCGGCGTCAGCTTTCTGTGGTCGATGCGTCCATTCCACCCGGCGAAGGCGTCGCCGGCCAGATCCACGAGCTGTGCATGATCGACGTGTCCCGACGCGGCGATGACCGAAGATGCGGCCCGGTAGCGGCGCTGCCAGTAGCGCCCCAGCACATCGCCGGTGAGCGACTCCACAGAGGCACGGGATCCGAGCACCGGATATGCGAGGGGATGCCCATGGAACACTTCGGTGAGGAATCGCTCGTGTACGACGTCTTCGGGATCGTCTTCACTCATGTTGAGTTCTTCCAACACGACGTCTCGTTCGGATTCGACATCTGGTCGACGAAACGCCGGGCGCTGCACCATCGCTGCCAGCAGGTCGAGCCCCTCGGCGAGGTTCTCGTCGAGGAGACGCACCCAGAAACAGGTCGCGTCCTTGGTCGTGAAGGCGTTCGCTTCAGCTCCTATCGCATCAAACCGCTGGGCGATCTCCAGCGCACTCATCGACTCGGTGCCCTTGAAGAGGAGATGCTCCAGGAAGTGCGATGCACCGCGCTCGTTCTCCAATTCATCACGTGAACCGGTATTGAGCCACACACCGACGGCAAGCGACCGGATCCCTTCCATCGGCTCGGTGATCACGGTCAGTCCGTTGGCCAGGACGGTCCGGTCGAAGAACATGGGCGGATGATAGGAGTGATCACGAACGATCCGGGAGCCTCTACAGTGGCGGTCCGTGACTGAACCAGCCGTCTGCTACCGCCACCCGAACAGAGAGACGCGCCTGCGATGCTCGTCCTGCAACAGGCCGATCTGCCCGCAGTGCTCCGTCGACACGCCGGTCGGCCAGAAGTGCGTCGACTGCGCGAGGTCGACGACGAAGGTCATCAACGGACGTGCCGCCGTGACCACGATTCCCCCTGTGACAGCCGCGCTCCTCGCGATCAATATCGGCTTGTACGTGATCGCCGTCTACCTGTGGCACCCTCTGTTCGCGAGCCTGGAGCAATACAACGCAGCCGTCTATGCAGGTGAGTGGTGGCGATTGGTCACGGGCGCGTTTCTCCACCTCAACCTGATCCACATCGGCTTCAACATGTACGCCCTCTACCTGTTCGGGCCGCAGATCGAACGCCAGACGGGGTCTCTGGCTTTCGCCGCCCTCTATGGGGCATCGCTGTTGTGGGGGTCCGTTGCATATCTGATACTCGTACCCGCGGGCGCAGCCGTGGGGGCCTCAGGAGCGATCTTCGGGCTCTTCGGTGCCTGGATCGTGGCCTCCTACAAGATTCGCCACACACCCCACGGACGGCGACTCTGGCAGCAGCTCATCGCGCTCTTGGTCCTCAACCTGGCGTTGGGGTTCTGGCTCCGAGGCATCGCATGGCAAGCCCACCTCGGAGGTCTCGCCGCCGGCATGCTGGTTGTGTTCACGTGGCAGAAGCTCGGTGTCAGATCGAGGTCCGCGGCGACGAGGGTGTGGGTCGCCGTTGGGGTCGCCATGGTGGCGGTCGTCGTCGGAGCGCTGGCGATACTGGCAGCCTGATGTGACAATGGGGGGTTGTGGCGAAACCCCGTACCCAACTCACCCAGCTCTTTCCCGCCGAACTCCAAGCGATCGAGGCGGTCGTTGCTCGCTATCAGCAGGTCGCTCCGGCCGTCACCCGCTTCGCTCGATCGCTCTCCGGGAATGACGATCTGAACGTCTTGCTGGGTGCCGATACGAGCGCCGGCGCATCTGAGATCGTGCTCAATCCCGCCACCTTTCAGGCGGCCTACGCCCGTAACGCTCCGGTGACGCCTGCCGAAGTCGCGCTCGCGTCGGCGTTGCACGAAGTCGTGCACCTTCTCGCCACCGACCTGTCCGACGAACGGCCTGCTCCCCCCGAGTGGGGTACCGATACCGGCGACGCGCCGATCACGATCCCCCACGCGCTCGGCGGCAGTCCGGATGTCGAAGCGCTGTTCTTCGCACTGGAGGATGCCCGCCAAGAACGAGTCCACCTCTCCAGATATCCGGGCGCACTGTCCGTACTCGCCGACCTCTACCGGGCGTCTTCTGCACACGCGCTCGATCGGTTGAGCCCTCTCGGCCAGTTCGCGCTCGTATGCTTCCTCCGCACCGGCGGCTATCGGCTTCCCCGGGTCACACTCCACCCGAGAACCGCCGCAGCACTCGACGAGGCGCGTCCTCTTCTGACCGATGTGATCGACGCACCTGGACCTTGGGAGGTGGCCGGGATCGCGTTTCGTCTGCTCGAGATCGCCCGCCGCCACAAGCTGACCTCTCCTGTCGGTCAGCCGAAGACGGACGCATCGACGATCCAGGATTCGGTCGATGATGTACGCCTCCACTCACCGGTCGTAGAGAGCTCGGAGGGTTATGAGGGGACGAAGCGGGCAGCCGACGCGCGGGCGGGAGCGACCGGACGCAAGGCTCCGGCGCAGCTCGCCGGCGAGGCATCCACAGACCAACTTCTCCGAGTCAGCCAGGCGCCGTCGGTCTTCCTCCCCACCGGACAGCAAGGGAAGCTGATCGTCACCCCATTCCCCGATCGATTCCGGTTGTTCTCACAGCAAGGAAGAGCGGCCGTCGAGCACGCCGCCAGGCGTTGGTCCGTCGCGCAGCAGCACGTATCGGGCGAGCTGCATCCGCTGTTCATCGCCAACCAGCGCCGGGGCCTTCGTGCCGGATTCGATGCCGGCGATCTGTCCCCATACTCGGCTTTGTTCCTCGGAGCGGGTCTGTACAAGCGGATGTACGAGCGGCGGGACCTGCCCACGAGGCGTGCGTACGCGGTGAGCCTGCTGATCGACGGTTCGGCGTCGATGCTTCAACCGTCGGGCAGGTGGGCGATGTCGGCGGCAACGCTCGGCGCATGGACGCTTGCCCGTCTCGCCGACGAACTCCAGCTCGAATTCGAGGTCGCGGTGTTCAATCGAGGGTTCGCTGCCCGCTCTGACGACTCCGAACAGTCCTTCCTCCAGAGGAGACAGCGAACGCTCGGCGGGCTGCGTCAGAACCGGGGCGGCGATGCCCAGCGGCTGACAAACACCATCAACCACTATCTGATCAAGACATTCGACGAGCCCTGGAGGCAGGCGGAGGACCTGATCGCGGGTCTGTTCTGGACAGCGTACGATCCTGCCGGAGCGGGCGCACAGGCGCGCCGTGACGCTTCGCAGGGACCCCCCGTTTCCATGTTCGACAAGGCAGCCAACGTCGACGAGTTCAATCTGGTCCACGCCGCGCAGCGGATGGCTCAACGCCGAACCAACGTCCGCGTCCTCGTCGTCCTCTCCGACGGAATGACGCGGGGATCTTCGACGGCCCTCGCCAAGTCTGCCGCAGATATCGAACGGTCCGGCACGACGGTGCTCGGCATCGGAATCGGTGACGCTACCGTCCAAGAGACCTACACCCGCCACGAGGTCGCAGAGAGCCCAGACCAGCTCGCGTCGGCGATGGTGGACGGTGTTCGTTCGGCCCTCAGGCGAAGCCTTGCCCTCTGGGGAGTCGACACGTGGTGGGGCAGAGCAGCTCGAAACAAACCAAAGGAGCGCACCATTGGCTAAGACCGTTACGTTCACCGACCCGTCAGGCCGGGGCGCACCGATCGAACTCGAGACATTCGAGTTCCCGGACGGCCTCGAGGAACATCGAGCCGCCAAGATCCCCGAGCCTGATCCGTACTACGTCGACCTGGGAATGCTGTACCGATTCGCTTCGATCGAACGAGTCCGCCGATCCACGGGACCGGAGTTCATACCACTGCATGTCGCCGTCCGGGGCCACATGGGAACGGGGAAGGACCACGATATCGAGCAATTCGCGGCGCTCCTTCGCCTCCCCTACTTCAGGGTTCCGCTGACAGGTGAAGTCCGTGACGTGACACTCATCGGATCGACCCAACTCCACAGTGACGGCAAGGGAGGAACCGAGAGCCGATGGGAAGACGGTGACATCACTCGAGCGCTGCGGGGCCCGGCCCTCGTCAATCTCTCCGAATTGAACGCTGCAGGCGCCGAAACGCTGTTCGCGCTTCACGGTCTCCTCGACCGCTATGCGACGCTCGATCTTCCCAACGGGGAATCAGTTCAGCTACGAAGCGACGTGCGCATCTTCGGGACGATGAACCCGACTGATCTTCGCGACTATGCGGGCACACAAACCCTCAACAAGGCGTTCGCGGACCGGTGGGTCATCTGGGAGAAGGACTTCCCGACGGTCGAGCAGGTCGAGGAGATGCTGCGCCGTCGGTATCCGACACTCCAGGACGAGTTCGTGAGCGCCATCGCCCGGCTGACCATCGAAGCGAACGAGTCGTTCACAGCCCGTGATGCGGGAACACGTGTCGAGACCCCGATGAGCCTTCGAACGGTCCTCGATCGGCTCCCGACGGGTCTCGTGGTTTTTGCGGAGGACGATGACCCTCTCCAACAGGCGTGGAGAGAATTCGTGCTTCCCCATGTCGACCCCTACGACAGAGATCACTACGAGACCGTGTGGAGCGCTGTGGTTCGCAAAGGTCCGGGCGGGCCGCCTTTCTCGGACTGACCCGTGCGGATACCACTCGATCGTACGGGCCGGTCCTTTGCCGCCGCCAACCTCTGCGGACAGAACCGCTAGCCTCGCAAGATGCGCCCATACAACACCGGTAACGAGAAGCTCGACGATCTCATCGACGAACTCGTCAACGCAGCAGGCGACGGCTCCCAAGAGGATCTGATCAAGGAGCTGATCGTTTCCTCTGTGAAGCTGTATCGGGATCATGCCGAACGCGGCGACGTCAAGCTCATCAACGCCGCCGTCAAGGAGCTTCGCTACTCGACGCTCATATTCTCCAAGTACAGGGATACTCCGAAGGTGACGGTTTTCGGGTCGGCGCGCGTCGACGAGAACGACCCCAACTACCGGCTTGCACTCGAGTTTGCTCGCGAGATGGTGGACACGCGGGGTTGGATGGTGGTCACCGGCGCGGGCCCAGGCATCATGCAAGCCGCCAACGAGGGCGCCGGTGCCGATCACTCGTTCGGCGTCAACATCAGATTGCCCTTCGAAGACTCGGCGAATCCGTACGTCGATGCGGAACGAACCATCAACTTCAAGTACTTCTTCACCCGGAAAGTCGGCTTCATCAAGGAGTCACACGCGTTTGCGCTCTTCCCAGGTGGGTTCGGAACCATGGATGAGACATTCGAGCTGCTGACGCTCGTCCAGACTGGCAAGAGTGATCTCCACCCAATCGTTCTCCTCGAGGCCGACGACACGGGCTACTGGGAGACCTTCAACGAGTTCGTTCGCGAGGACCTGCTCGGCAATGGCCTCATCGCGCCGTCTGATCTCGCGCTCTACAAGACCACGAGTAGTGCTCGAGATGCTGCAGACGAGATCAGTCACTTCTACGCGAACTACCGATCTCAGCGGTACGTGGACGGCAGGCTCGTTCTGCGAATGCGGCTCGCCCCCACCGCATCACAGCTCCAGGATCTGAATGAACGATTCGCGGACATCGTGGCAAAGGGCGAGATCGAAACGATCGAGGCGACCCCCGTCGAGATTCGTGACGAGGACTCCCTGGACGACGCCCGCGTCGCGCTGTTCTTCAATCGGAGGTCCTACGGGAGACTCCGTCAGTTCGTCGATGCGTTGAACGCCCTCGTCGAGCCTCAACCGGTGGTTCACCCTCCGCCAACGTTCAACGTCTGACGCGGCTGATCCGACCGGGCTATCTGCGACTATCCTATTGGGTCGTGCGTGAGATTCTCTCTGACCTCGTAGCCGAGGAGCAGTCCCTCGACCAACTCCTCCAGAAGATCGCCATCCGCGACTGGACTCGTCACACGACGTCCAGAGGATGGACGATCCAGGACATCGTCGCGTTCCTCGCGTCCTCCGAGGAGTTCGCCCTCAGGGTCATCGAAGAAGGCGACGCGCCGTTGCGAGAGTCCGACACGCACTCATCACTCGAGGAGTACGCATCGTCCGGAATCGAACGAGGACGGTCCATGCGGCCCCAGGACGTCATCGAGTGGTGGCGCGGTGCCAGAGCAGGCGTCGTCGACGCGCTCTCTCGAATGGGCCCTTCTCAACGACTCCCCTGGTTCTCCGGCGATATCGCCGCACGCACCTTTGCAACGGCCCGACTCACCGAGACCTGGGCGTACGGGATCGACGTGCAAAACATCGCCGACATCGAAGCGGAGGACACGCCCCGAATCCGCCACATCGCGAGGTTCGCCTGGCAGTCGCTCCCCCATGCCTTCAAGAAGGCGGGTCACGTCTACACACCGATCAGGCTGGAAGTCATCGGACCTGGCTACGCGAAGTGGGTACATGGACCCGAAGACAGCGACCAGATCATCAAGGGGCAGGCCGGGCAATGGTGTCGTGTCGCCACCGGCAGGCTCTCTGCCGAAAATACCTCGCTGCAGGCAGAAGGGGACATCGCGGTCCTCGCGCTCGAAGTGGCGAGCACCGCCGTCTGATGAATCACCACCTCATCGGGATGGTCCATCTGCAACCTCTGCCTGGCTCGCCCAGATTCCAGGGTTCCATCGACACCGTCGCCGCCCGAGCGATCGAAGACGCCGTCGCCCTCGAGCAAGCCGGGTTTGATGCCCTCCTGGTCGAGAACTTCGGCGACGTTCCCTTCTTCAAAGACCCGGTCCCGGCGGCCACGATTGCCGCCATGACGGTTGCAGTCGGGCACGTCGTTGACCGCGTCTCCATTCCGGTTGGTGTGAACGTTCTCCGAAACGACGCACTCGGTGCGCTCTCGATCGCAGCGGCAACAGGAGCCTCGTTCATTCGTGTGAACATCCTCAGCGGCGTCATGTACACCGATCAGGGCATCATCGAAGGACGAGCAGCGGAGGTGGCCCGCCTGAAACACGCCATTGCACCCGACGTCGACATCTTCGCCGACGTCTTCGTCAAGCACGCCGTCCCTCCGGCCGGCCTGGACCTTGCGCGCAGTGCCGAAGACCTCACGGCACGGGCGGGGGCAGATGCGCTGATCCTGTCAGGTGAGGGGACCGGCGCCCCGACCGACCTCCGCCGGATCCAGGCTGTCCGCCACGCATGCCCAGACGTGCCGATCCTCGTCGGCTCCGGCGCCACGATCGATACGGTGGCCGGCATCCTCGCACGAGCAGACGGCGTGATCGTGGGAACTGGCGTCGAGGTCGACGGCCGCACGGCGAATCCCATCGATCCGGAACTCGCGAAGGCGTTCGTCGCAGCGGCACGATCAACGGCATGACCGACCCGATCCGACTCGAGGTCGACGGCCGGATCGCCACCATCACGATGGACCGACCCGATGTACGCAATGCGTTGACAGGCACCGGGGTGCTCGAAGGTCTCATCGACGCACTCGAGCGGATCAAGGACGATCGAGACCTTTCGGTACTCGTCTTGACAGGTGCAGGGAGTGCGTTCAGCGCCGGCGGGAATCTCAAGGACATGCGCGCCGGCGAAGACATCTTCGAGGGCTCGGCTCGCCAAATCGCCGAGTCGTACCGGTCGAGCGTACTCCGGCTCATGCGGTCGGTGGCGTTATTGGATCTGGTCACGATCGCGGCCGTCAATGGTCCAGCCATCGGAGGCGGCTGCGATCTCGCGCTGCTGTGCGACCTGCGCGTCGGTTCATCCCTTGCACGTTTGGGCCAGCCGGTCGTCGATCTCGGCCTGGTACCCGGTGACGGAGGGGCCTGGATCCTGCCTCGAATCGTTGGTTGGCAGCGCGCTTCGGAACTGATCTTCACGGGCCGGATCGTGGATGCTCGAGAGGCCCTCCACATCGGCCTCCTGCTCGAAGTCGTGAAGCCGGCCGAGCTGTTGGAACACGTCCAGGAGCTTGCCTCGACGATCGCCCGCAAACCCCCTCAGGCGTTGCGGCTGTCGAAACGCCTGCTTCGCCACGCGAGAAGTGCCGACTTCGACGCCTTCCTCGACATGACGGCCGCCTTTCAGGCCATCTCGCACCACACCGAGGAGCACCGCCGGGTCATCGGTGATCCTTCTCCACCCGGAAACCCGTCTTGAGCAGGAGATGCAGCATCGCCGGGGCCGGGTCCTTGTACATCGCAGGTCTCAGAATGGATTCGAAGCGCTCCAGGTAGTCCAGAAGCCGCTCGAACACGTGCGTCAGCGGGATCGTGTTCAGGTTCCTCGCCTCCGACCGCCCGAACGCGACCAGACGGGTACGGACCTCCCCTCCGGAAGGAATCGGATTCGTGACCGAACCGTGCGCACGGAGCTCCTCAACGACCTCGTCGAGTGAGTCTCCGTAGAGCCACGAGAGGCGACGAAGCACCGAGTGCAGAACGTCGTGACGCTTCAGCCCCGGATTGAACTCGGCATGCCCCTCCTTGACCTCCCCGAGGATCACATCGACGACTTCGGGTTCGAGATGAAGCTGAGGATCCGTAACCTGGAGAACCCGATACTCGCTGGAGAGTTTCGGATCGCCCTCGTAGAGGGCACCTGGCAGTCTGATTGCGATGATGTCGACGTCGGTCGCCGTCTCATAGCTGCCATCGTCCAGCTTGCGTTGCACCTCGAACTCGGTGACCGTCAGATAGCCACTGATTCGAAGATATGCCTGTACGAGGTCCACAGCGATATCCATGGGCACATTCTGGTCGCGCTCGCGCCGCAATCCGGCCGCCTTGAGAAATCGCGCGTAGAGCGCATGTAACACCTCACTGCGTGAAACGACTTGGAGAGAGGATGAACCATCTGGGATCACTCACAAGCCTTGTCCGCCAGCACGCAGATTGGCTGGAGCCGCACGGTTCCCGAGTCGCGAACCTCGCCGCCATCACCGGCATGCACCTCAGGCTCGAGCCGAGACGGCTCCAACGTCTCGACACAGCGGCTCGTTTCCATGACGTCGGCAAGATCCGGGTGCGCAGCGATATCGTCAACAAGCCCGGTCCGCTCAGCGCGGCCGAGTGGAAAGAGATGCATCGCCATCCCGTCGACGGGTTCTGGCTCCTTCACAGGCTCGTTCCCAACGAAGTCGCCGAAGCCGTCCTCTGTCATCACGAGCGATACGACGGGACCGGCTACCCGTTCGGGATGACAGGCACGACCATTCCCCTGCTCTCCCGGATCCTGTTCGTTGTAGACGCGTTCGATGCCATGACGAACGACAGACCCTATCACCGTGCGGTCGGACTCGATGAAGCTCGATCAGAGCTCCTTCGGGGTGCAGGCACGCAGTTCGACCCCGAGGTGATCGAAACGGTGATCGACCTGCTCGATCAGGGCAGGCTTCTCACTTCAGCGTCATCAGAAACGCAATCACATCGTTCAGTTGCTGCTCGGTGAGCTGCTTCCCGAAATCCTGAGGCATCGTGTCGGCTGGGAATCCCTCCACCACCTCATCATTGGGGTCGGTGATCATGATCTTCAGCATCTCCTCGGTGGAGATCCCTCGATCCGCCGCGTCGCCGGCCGCATCCGTCGCGATTCCCGCGAGTGACGGTCCGACGATGACCTTCCCCTCATCCAACGAGTGGCAGGTCACACACCCGGGATCCGCACCGATCGTGGCCGAGTTGAACAGCTTCTCCCCCGCCGATGCGCTTGCTGTCGTCGAATCATTCGAACTACCGCAGCCGGCAAGCATCGCCGCAACGGCAGCGACGACTACGACGACCGCGAGTTTCCTGGAATGCATCCCTTCTCCTTCATCTCCACCCATCAGTATGGCTGCTCAGAGCGTCCCGTGCCGAGGGAACGCAGGTAGTCGTATCCGAAGATGCCGCTCTCGTGCCCCTCGAACAGGATCCTCAAACCATAGGCGCCTGCCTGCTCGATCGTCCGAATTCGTGCTGTAGGGAACACCCATCCGTCGCCCGATTCCTTGCAGACGGCACAAGGACAGGACCGCCGAAGCAGATCTGCGCCCATCTCGGTGACATCTCCCCCGTCCCAGGTCAGCACAAGGCGGCCATCACGCTCGAGAACGATCTGTGTGGGCTGTTCCATGACAGGCGATAGTACCGGCCGGACGGGCTACGCCGGACAGTCAGCAGCCAGAGCTCGCTACCGTACCCGGCATGCCCGAATTGACCATCAGACCCGGCCACCCCGACTTCCTCGACTTGCCGTGGGACCAACCGCTGGAGGATTGGGACTCCCCGCGGCTCGTCGACCTCCCGAGAGGCATCTCGCGCCATGTCGTTCGCTTCGTCTCGTACCGCCAGGGCATCTACGCGGTGAAGCAGCTCCCGGAACCCGCGGCTCTGCGGGACTACGGGGCCCTCCGCACCCTCGAAGATCGAGATGGACCGGCGGTCACGGCAGTTGGCTATGTCACCGGCAGGAACCCGGATCGAACGGCAGAAACGGCGGCCGCGCTCGTCACCCGCTACCTCGACTACGCGTTCTCCTATCGGGAGCTGCTCCAGGGGACGGGTTTTGGGGTCCATCGAACGCAGTTGCTCGACGCGTTTGCGTCGCTGCTCGTCGAACTCCACCTCGCCGGCTGTTTCTGGGGTGACTGTTCACTCTCGAACACCCTCTACCGCTGGGATGCCGATGGCCTCGAACCACGGATGGTCGACGCGGAAACGGCAACGATCCATGATGACCTCTCGGACGGTCGACGGGAAGAAGATCTTGACATCATGGTCGAGAATGTCGCCGGTGGGATGGGCGACATCGCTGCCGAGCGTGGTGTCGATCTGGACCAGGCGGACCTCGAACTCGGCCTCGATATCGCGCGAAGATACAGAGGGCTGTGGGACGAACTTGGAGCGGTGTGGGTCGTCAGCAGCAACGAGCAGTACAAGATTGCGGAGCGTATCGCCCGCATCAATGATCTGGGGTTCAACGTCGACGACCTCACCGTGGCATCGGCAGACGGGAAGTTGGCGCTCAACGTCCGTGTCGGTGGACGCTCGTTTCACGCGAATCGTCTCAAGGAGCTGACGGGACTCGATGCGGGTGAGCGGCAGGCGTCGACAATCCTCGATGACCTGTACTACTACACGGCCAAGTACGCGACTGATACGCCGGCAACGGTGGCGGCGATTCGATGGCGAGTAGACGCCTTCGAGCCGGCGCTTCAGCGACTCAGATCCATACCCGACGTCAACGATCCGGTCCAGGCGTATTGCGACTTGCTCAATCACCGCTTCAACCTGTCGGTCGAAGCGCAGCATGATGTCGGCACCGACGCCGCCTTCGAGGACTGGCTGAGCAAGGGACGGCCGGGGTACGAACCGGCCTGAACCAAGCCTTGGTTCGAGGGCCCCGTGCTGTCACACTACGGCTATGAGACCCAGACTCCTCGCCGCATCCGTCCTGCTGCTCGCGGCCTGTACCGGTCCAGGCGGCTCATCGACGACCCAAGAAGCAACGACCCAAGCGCCAACAAGCACACTCGCGACAACAACGGAGGCCACAACCACGACCGCGACTCCCACGACGACCGAAACCACTGTCGCGACCACTACCACCGCCGCTCCCACGACAACCGAAACCACCATCGCCATGGATGTGCCGACCGGCTTCGAGGTGCACAACGGCCCGGGTTTCGTCATCGCTCTGCCGGCGGCATATGCGCCCATCGATCTGGACAACCAAGCGGCCATGCAAATGCTGCAGGACTCCCCACTCGGCGGGGAAGAGCTGAACGTCGCCATCCAAGCGCTTCAGAGCGGGATGATCACGTTCTGGGCGTTCGATCTCACCGACCTCAGCAGCGGTTTCGCGCCAAACGTCAACATAGGACGACAGGAACGCACCGCGTTCGACGAGATCAACGTCTATCTCCAAACGCTCGCAGATCAGTACGCATCGATCGGCGTTGACGTCCAGTCGGTCGACGAGGTTCAGATGCCCTTCGGCCCTGCCGTCATGGCCGTGTCCAGCTTTCCGATCGGAGACGGCACCTACACGACCGCGTATCAGCTGTTCGCGCTCACCGACACCTACGTGTACGTGGTGACCCTGTCCTATCTAGACCCAACTTCGGATCAGCAGAGCGAGGCTGTCGCAGCTTTGATGACCTTCCAACCCACCGAGTAGCCGCTGGTAGCACAATCGCCCCTACCCGATGCCCGGACGGGCGTTCGTCATGCCCCCATCGACCGGGATCGTGACTCCCGTGATCCATGACGACGCGTCAGACGCGAGGAACAGGACGGCCGACGCGACGTCTTCGACTTCCCCGAGCCGGTTGAGCGGGTGCAGACCGGCTGCGCCGTTCTGGTCGGTCTCCCACAGAACCCGTGAGAATCTCGTCTTGACGATGCCGGGAGCGACGGCGTTGACACGAACCGCGGGGGCCAACTCATACGCGAGTTGTCGCGTCATGAAGATCAGTGCCCCCTTCGAGACGTTGTAGGCGCCCATGATCGGACCGGGAACGAGACCACCAACGGAAGCGAGGTTGACGATCGCTCCTCCGTGGCTCTGCATCCACTGAGCCCACGCTTGTCTGGTGAACAGGAGAGGTCCCCGTTGGTTGACCGCCCAGGTCTTATCCACCGCTCCAAGGTCCATCTCGCTGATGTTGCCGGCGACCGGGTTGGTGGCCGCGTTGTTCACGAGGATGTCGCAGGAGCCGAAGGCGCCGATCGTTTCCCGGACCGCAGACGCAGCGTGTTCCGGGTCACCCGCGTTTCCGGCGAAGCAGAGCAGTCTGTCACCACCGGAGATGCGATCGGCGGCCTCGTCGAGGCCGGGTTGCTTGCGACCTGTGATCACAACACCTTTGGCACCTGATGCGAGGAACTCTCTGGCGATCTCTTCACCGATTCCTCTGCTGCCGCCGGTGACGAGTGCAACCTTTCCATCGAGCCGAATGTCCATATGGCCATCCTTTCAGTGCCTCTTGACACCGCCGTACTTCATGCGTGTGTCATCGATCGAGGCTGCACGGCCTTCGTATTCAGAGTCCTTGCCGACGTCGACGACCTCTCCGATGAACAGCGTGTGCGTTCCCACGTCGAGTGTCCTGGTCACCTTGACTTCCAACCAGGCCACGGCCTCCTCGAATACCGGGACACCCGTCGATCCCTCGCGGATCGGACGCCCGTGCAGAGAATCGCCTTCTCGCTCCACGGGCTTCGAGAACTTCACAAACACACGAGTGTCGTCCGGCGACCACAGATTCACCGAGAAGAAACCACCGTCCATGACCAGTCTGTGTGTCAGTGCAGTCTTCTCTATCGATACGGCAATCGAGACGGGCTCCATCGATACCTGGGTAATCCACGATGCCGTCATCGCGTTCACTTCATCACCGGCACGCGCTCCGATCAGGGCGAGTGCACTGGGGATCATCCAGGTGACCCCGTTCACAAGTCTTTCGTCGAGCATGCAACGACTCTACCGCTCTCGGGGTCGTCACCCGCCGGACTCGTTTACGCTAGGAGGGTGCACGTACTGATCGCCACCACAGGGGTGCTTCCCCCCGGGCCGGTTGCCGATCTCACGCTGAGGCTGGTCCGCGACCAAGGACAGGTCTCCGTGCTCACGGTCGTACCCGCACCCCAGGAGTTCCTCGACACGCTCGAACTCGAGTTGTGGCATCCGATGAGTGACATGCCCCGGGATGAGAGTTCGGACCGCACGGCTCGCTACGTGACCGAGCGAGGAGAGCGGCTCTCGGCCCCGGTTGTCTCAGCGCTCAACGCCCGAGGGATGACTCCGACGAAGCTGTTCCTCGAAGGGTCGGATCCCGCCAAGGTGATCTGCGCGACGGCCCAAGACATCGATGCCGACCTCGTGCTGCTCGGCGTCACCAGACGGCTGTTCTCCGATGGTGCCTGGAGATCGGTGTCGGCGGAGGTCATGGAGCAGACCCATGTACCAATCATCCTCGTCCCACCAGGCGAAAACGGGGGCCCCGAAGGACCCCCGCGAGATACCGATCAGAGCTAGATGAAGATGATCTGGCCGTCCTCGGCAATCTCCAGGAAGTCCGAGGCGCTGATCACGTCCTCGACCTCGTCGAAGAGATCGTCCTTCGTGTAGCCGAACATGTCGAACGTCATCTTGCACACATGCAGATGACCGCCTGCGTCACACACCATCTGAATGAAGTCGCGATGGTCCGGAACGTTCTGCTCGGCCATCTTCTTCTTCATCATCGATGTCGCCATCGCAGTCACGCCCGGGATCGCGGCGACCGCGTTGGGCATCCCCATGGAAGGATTCGCGAGCGGCGTCACCTTCAGGTGATCCATCTTCTTCTTGAGCACCGCGTCCATCCCGTAGAACGTGAAGAACAGGTGCAGTTCGATTCCTTCGGAGACCGCTGCGTTCGCGATCACCATCGATGCGGCCGCCCAGTCGAGCGAGCCCTTGCTCAGGATGATGCAGACTTTGCGGTCCGACTCCTCATCGAAGTTGGGTAGTGGCATGACCCACCCCTCTCACACACAGCCGGTCGGCTTGGGAACACCGGCGATGAAGGCCATCTTCTTCCCGGGCTTCTTCGGGAACAGTTGGTAGAGCTGCTTCGTGCTCAACCCGGTCTCCACGCTGACCCTCCGAACGGTCGGGCTTTCTCCCTCCTCACCGAAGTCGGAGTGCACGAACCGGATCGCCTTCCAGTGGTCGTCGGTGAGTGCATCGATCCCGATGGCCTTCGCGAGTTCGGGTGCGAGATCCTCGGTCCACTGGCTCGAATCGGTCATGAAACCTTCGTCGTCGACGTCGATCTCGTGCCCGGCAATCGTTTCTGTTGCCATGAGTGCTCCTTTGCTACTTGTTCTTCGGTGTCTCTCCGGACACCGATCTGAGGGTCAGCATCAGCCGTGCCAGGCCCTTCTTCGTTGCCGGATCCCGCATCTGGCGAATGAGTTCCCGCCAGGTGATTCGATCCGGAATCTCTTCTTCCCGCACCGTCGATGCGGTGTTTCGAACCACCGTCATGATCTCCGGCTGAGTCATCTCCCTGACTGCTTGGAGGATCAGCACGATGTTGTCCCCAAGCGCGGCCACGTCCTCTTCACTGAAGTTCTCGACGATGTTTTCGATGACCTTGCTTCCGCTGCGGACGAACCCGAAGTAACCGCGCTTTTCGAGATCCTGGAGCTTGTCCATGAGCGTGATCGCAGCCGACTGTGTCAAAGGTGTCACCTCGCCGACGAGTTCCCGCATGCTCACGACGGTGTCCAGCATCTCTTCCAGCTCGTGCAAGTTCCTCACAATCTTCTTGAACAGGTGAGTGAGATCGTCGAGTGACGCGTATTGATCCACCTCTTCGAGCTGTGTGACGGCGAACGTGTATGCGTCGCCTCCCAGGGACGTCAGATCAGCGATCAGTTCGTCTCGCTCCTGGCGCCGGCCCCGCATGATGAGTGCCTCGTCCACCACGAACTGCACCTGTGTCGCGAGATGGTCGACCTTGGTGTTCAACTGGGCGAGGTCTTCGGTTGTGACGCTCATGTCACCTCCACTTCCCTGCCATCGTCATATACGACGTGACCGGCATCTCCTTGCCCTTCAACAGCACGTTCCAGTAGAGCCAGCGGAACATCACCTTTCCCCAGTGGTTCAGCTCTGATTCCTGGAGCAGCGAGAACGGCCCGACACCAGGGAGCGGGTACTTGCCCGGCAGCGGTTCGGTGTCGTAGTTGAAGTCGATGAGCAGCCCCTTGCCGAACCCCGACTCGATGAAGCAGTTGGCGTGACCATCGAACTTCTCGAGCATCGGCAAGCCGTCGATGTACCGGAGGAAGTTCTCCGTCCATGTCTCCACCGCGAAGTGCGCAACGGAACCTGCCTTCGAGGTCGGCAATGCAGCCGCGTCGCCCAGTGCGAAGATGTTGTCGTACTTCTTCGAGACGAACGTCTCCTTGTCGACGGGTACGTAGTTCACTTCGTCTCCCAGCCCTGACGCCCCGACGACGTCCGCTCCCATGTTCGTGGGAATGGACACGAGGAGATCGTACTCGACTTCGGTGCCGTCGTAGGCGACGACCGTGTTGCGATCCGGGTCGACGTGTTCCGCCGAGAAGTCGGCAACGAGGTTGATGTTCTTCTTCTCGAGCATCCCGCCGAGTTCCTGTGAGGCAATGGGCTTGGTGAATGCACCGGACAGCGGTGTCGCGAACGTGATATCGACCTTGTCTCGGATGCCCTGCTCCGTGAAGAAAGAGTCGGCGAGGAAGATGAATTCGAGGGGTGCGACGGGGCACTTGATAGGCATCTCGACGATGTTGAGGACGAGACGACCACCCTGCCATCCACGAAGATACTTGGCGAGATTGACAGCCCCTTCGAACGTGTAGAACAGGTGTACGTTGTCGGGCATCTTGTCGTCTTCGGCGAGCCCCGGTGTCTGATCCAGTCGGGGTGTTGTTCCCGTAGCGATGATGAGATAGTCGTAGTCCAGCCATCGCTCGTCGCCCACGACCTTGACCCTGTTGTTGTCAGGATCGATGACCTCGATCTTGCCGCTGACCATCTCGACGCCGCTCGGGATGTAGTCCCGTTTCGGTTTCTGAACATCGTTGGGGCCGTACATGCCGAACGGAATGAACAGAAAACCCGGCTGGTAGTAGTGGGTGGGATCCTCGTCGACGATCGTGATCTTCCACTCGTCGGGTGACAAGTGGTGGACCATCTTGTTGACCACCATGGTGCCGGCGGTGCCTGCGCCAAGAACTAGTAGTTTTCTCATGCGTTCAGCTCCTTACTCAGGGCAGCGATCGCGTCGAGCCTGCCCTTCATCGATCGGTATTCGGCCGTCATCTCGGGAATCATCGAAGCGACCCTGGGCAACATGTCGATCACCCGCTGCCGTCCTTCGTCATCGAGCGTGTGTACCTCGTCCAGATGGGGCGAGAGATCCGATCCGCTCGCACCGAAGCTCGATGCCATGGTGGCGAGTTCCTCATCGCTCGGTGGCCACCACTCCGGGGCGATTCCGCCGGCGATCACCATCGCGGTCAACTCGGCTCCGTTGCGCACGAACGCCCGTGCACACTCGAGACCGAGGTGGCTCTCCGTGAAACGAGGATCGATATCACTGCCACCGGCGAGTTCCTGCCATCCGGCAATGCACTCATCGACCCCTCCAGGCATGGCTGCAACGACGTCGAAGAGACCGCAGGAATTCGAGGCGTCCGCGAGCGGTACACCGTCCATGTCGCTCACGACCAGCATGACGCCCAGCATCTCGGCGATCACGTCCAGCGCCGGCTTCAGCGACGGGGGCAGGTCGCCGCGTCCGTTCGGTGTGGATGGGGTCGTCTCCGTGTCGCCGGCCAACCACCTGCGAATCGCCTCTTCGGGGAAGCGCCACTGGCGGCCGACCTTCATGGCGGGAAGGCGCCCGGATTCGGCCATCCGATAGATCGTCGACCGGTCAACGTGGAGAAGATCCTGGAGGTCGTGCGATGTCAGCATGCCTGCCACGTCACACCTACCGATCGTTCCGCTCTCTGCATACTCTGCACACTCTGCAGATTACTAATCCACTGATGCGGCAGAGTCGGCATTGGACCCTGACAGCAGGGCCGAACGGCCCTATCGACCCACAGCCGGGCGACGATCGCAACCTCCTGGTACACCGACTTCAAACCTACGCCCGGCACGAATATGGCAGGTTCAGGGAGCTACGTCGCGACAATGTGAATACCCCTCGATTTCAGGGCGTTCAGCACGTGACGTTGCGACACCGCTCGCTCGAGTGGGTGCACACCAGGGCAGATCTCTCCTCGTGCGATCATCTCGGTGATGACAGCGGCGTGCCACCCCGTGAGACGTTCCATGGCGAGGAATCCCGTCTCCTCGTCGTAGCGATCGATCACCTCAAAACCCGCGCGCACGGCTACACCGTCTCGCTCCCCTGATGCCTCCGCCCGCATCACGCACACGTCCCTCGGATCGCCACCCTGGAGTCGGGGCGAAAGGAGTTGGTGATACACATCGCGTGGCACAACGGTTGCCTCACCGACGTTCAGCCCCTCGCGTCCGAAGAGTCCGAGATCGCGAAACGCCTGAAACGCGGCCAGGTGACCGGGATACCGAAGCGTCTTGTTCTCATACACATCCAGCGTTCCTTCGTAGCTGTATGGAACAGTTGAGGTGCCGCCCGAGGTCACGAATGCTTCGAGTGTCCCGAGCTCATCGAATTCGAGTGTTTCGAGCTCGGTCAGCGTCTCGATCTCCCGCACCTCACCATCTCTCAGGACGAGCGCCATGCCGTCGTACTCATTGGTGAGTCCCTCGATGTTGAAGAGCAGGTGGTAGCCGAAGGGCCCCGAGGGGTGCTGTTGCAGCCCGCCGTCCCACACTCGTGCTTCCTTTGGGACCGCCCCCATGGCTTCGAGCGTCTCGACGGCGGCGAGTGCGAGGGTGTTGTTCAGACCGGGCCCCATCCCGCAGTCCGGAACGATGGCGACCCCGGCATCCTTCGCTCGTGGATCGAGCTGCCACTGCCCGAGTACGGTGGGTGTGTGCCCGCCCAGGTCCACCATCCCCGTGTGGGCTTCGATCGCGGCGGCCGTGCAAGCAGGAATGAGCGCGTAGGGGGTTGCACACAGGACGGCATCGAGGGGATGAAGGAGTGCAACGAGGTTCTCCCGATCGGCAACATCGATCCGGGTGGCAGTGGCCATCTCGTTCCCTACCAGCGTGTTGATCCGACGTGCCGCCTTGGTGGCTGCATCCAATTCCCGGTCGGCGAGCACGATCTGGTTCGCATCACCCCACCTGGCCATGTCGTACGCCGCTGCAGTGCCTTGGCGGCCCGCCCCGATGACTCCGTATCGCACGCTTTCCTCCTGTCGTGCGAGAGTCTATGCGAGGCGCCTTCTCCTTTGGCCGCTGATGCTCTTGACAACTCTCTGGGGTAGCTGCACCGAGAAGCACGATCCACCCAGCAGGTCGGAACGCCGGTACGAGGCGGAACCGCCGTGGGCTCTCGCCACGGCGCGGACAACCGCGAGACCGATACCGGATCCTGGACGCGTCGCGTCGAGACGGTGTGGCCCCCGATCGAACCGTTCCCAGATGGCGAACTCGTAACGGGTCGGAACACCTGGTCCGTCGTCATGCACTTCGATGACAAGCGTGCCGTCGTCAGATCGGCCTCTGATTGCGACTCGCCCGCCGCCGTACCGCATTGCGTTCGAGACGAGGTTCACCACGATCTGCTGAAGACGTTGGGGGTCAACGTAGACGACCGGGTCGCTTTCGAGTTCGACCGTGAAGTGGTACCCATTGCGATCGATGCCGACGAGCGCAGAATCGATCAATCGGGACAGCCGAGCATTCGTCGGGGACAGTTCCACACTCTCGAGTCCGTCCCGAGCCAGCAGCACGATGTCGGACACGATCCGCGCCATGTAGTGCGCTTGCTGGCGCACCACCCCGATCATCTCTTCTCGCTCATCGGGTGCCACGGCGTCCTGATCGGCAAGGACGTCCAGGAAACCGACGATCGCGGTCAACGGAGTGCGCAGCTCGTGGGAAACGGAGGAGATCAGAGCCGTCCGCTGACGCTCCACGAGCGCTCGGTTCTCCTGGATCGACACCATTTGGCGCACCATCACCATTCCGCCGACCGCGATGGTGCCCCAGAGAAGTGCCCAGAAGTCGGAATTGGTGCTTCGCTCGAAGATGCGCACCAGCAGGAGCGCGGACATCAAGAGCGCGAGGCCGTAGGGCGCGAACAGCGCCGCAAGTGGAGCCTTCCTGTCTGCGTATTCGCGTCGCTCCGGCTTCAGTGGAACCAACATGGCCGCCCCGAAGAAGAAGATCTGCCCCGTGATGTTCATCGCAAAGAACGGCCGTGCTTGCTCGAATGTCTGGCCGACGCCGCTGCTCAGGTAGGCAACGTCGGCAATCGACTGTGCAACGAATCCGAGCGCGACGAGGACGAGCCGAATGTCGAATCGGTACGTGCTTCGACGCAGCATGACGAGGATGATGGCAACCATTGCCACGACGTCGAGGATGGGGTAAGCGGATCCCGCCCAACGATCCCAGGCGGTGTAGCCCTGGAGCTTCCCGAGGAGATCACCCAGCACGAGGAGCCAGGCGATGACACCCGCCGAAACGGCACCGATGAGCCCGTCGAGAAGCACCCGGAGACGTTCCGACCAGTCCGTAGCCACCTGCGGTAGGAGTGTGAAACCAACGATGCCCACCCCGTATCCCAGAAGCAACAGGGTGTCAGGGGGCCCAAACGCCGCGAGTTGGGTGATCGAGGATACGACACCGAACGCGACCACACCCGTCGCTGCGAGCAGCAACCCGACTCCGATGAGCGTCCACGAGAGCCGCTCCCTGGAGTCCATGCCCCTCGCACCCACGATGAACGCGACACCTGAGCTGAATCCGCCCACCAGCAGGCCCACAGGTCCGACGGTGGGTGCGACGGCCGGGGATATGAACGATGTCACAGCCAGGCCGGCCAGCACGGCCATCACGAGCTCGGCCGCCCACCGTACCCACGGTGGGTACGAGCGCCACGTCTTCAGAATCCCTTGCACATAGGTGTGATCGGCAGATTCCGCCGATTCCTGAAGCTCAGAGATGAGGAGCGTGTTCGTCCGTCAGATCGATCACGATGTCCGGTTCTG
>Ga0315542_1000658_pt1 | contig 21981 bp, 18 predicted proteins | sample SalMarSW160120MG_FD_202541 | JGI IMG/M metagenome (GOLD analysis project Ga0315542, IMG submission 202541) | Salt marsh sediment microbial communities from the Plum Island Ecosystem LTER, Massachusetts, United States - Salt Marsh Sediment SW1601-20 ... | reverse complement strand
AAATGGTCTGTAATGTTGAAAGCTCGTTTTTTGTTGGTACTATATCTGGGAGGCCACAAACATGCATGTACCATTGTCCCGCAAGCTGATCAGCCATGATACTGTCGTGATGCCTGGCAGTGCTACTATCAAAGTTATAATACCGTCCGTTCCAAAGTTTTTCTTCAAAACTCTCCTGACCAATTTTCAGAATAAGGCGATATTTCCTCTCAGTGCTTTCATCTTCCATAATCTGTGCCATGGCAATCATGGCCTGTGTTGCACCAAGATACAGACTGCTACAATAAGAACTGGGACCGTTCATTACCCAATTGTCATATGTCTGGTCAGGATATCCTTCATTTTCAGGAAGACCATCATTATCTTGATCGAAGTCATCAGCATATTCCATTGCTAGTTTCACTGCAGACCAACAATACTTCAGGAATTGCTTATCTTTGGTGAATACAAAATTCCTATAGACTTGAAGTATGAATTTCGGATTTAGATCCTTCCATCTTCCACAGTCAAGGTAAGCATATGCGTTTGTTGAATACCAAGGATCCTCTTGAGGCATTCCCAAATCATGAGGTACGGCACCTCTAGGTTTTCTTGGAACGACTTTCTTATCAACAAGCAAAGAGTGTGGCCTATCATCATCTAGGAGAACTGCATCTGCAAAGTCTCTCTGTATACCATTATCAAGCTCTGGCCAGTTCATCAGAGTTGCAAAGGAGGCATAGTACAGAACGTCATATGTATTCATGTAAGGGTACTCAAAGCATTCCAAATATCCAAAATGGCCCAAACCCCTTACTTCCACATTATCATCTACCTCACCGACAACCCATGCTGAACTGCTGTCAACAAGGAAATAGAGCTCGTTCAAGAGACACGACTTGAGCCACTTGGGGCGGTCAGACTCCACAATCGGTCTTTGCCACTCCTCAATTTTGGTATTCCAAGTCCTCCAGCTGTTGAGAGCATCTGTGACAAGTGGAATAGCATACTTGCCCTCTGTTTCGAAAAACCGGGTATAGTATTTGTACCATCTCCGACCTTCTCCAAACTGGATGATGGGTATATCCCAACTTAGTGCAAAAACAATTTCTGTAGATTCTTCAGGTGCAAGGTGTACTTTCGCACAAAGTGCGCCTCCTTCCTTATGAGGCACCTTAGTTTTTCTTGGTTCTGATTCTATCAAGACTCCGTTCTTCTTGAAACTCCTCCATAACTCGCGACCTTTTGATTCAGTATCAAATCGTGAAAGGCTCGTCAGTTCTGCATCTTCTGAGCCTTCAATCCCCATGCCAAATGTAACAGGACTAGCTGCTTCGATGCGATCTTGTCTAAGCTCGAGAAGTAGTCTGTTAGGAGTGGTACCCTCAATGAGTGAGTGACTGCAATCAATTTTAGGCTGGGTTGGAGATACAGAATTTTCCCAAGTAAACATTAGCGAAACATCAAGTTTCTTGTCGACAACATTCTTGAGTCGCCATGAGAAGACTCCTAAAGGGTATGAGCTTTCTTGGTAATTATTACCAATGACTGGAGAGAGTTGTTGGCACTGAGCGTCTATTCCAACATCTCGAAAATCATATGTTGTCCAAGCACGAGGGAAAAGTGCATGATATTTAGCTCTGGAGGCTCGCATCCCCCAACTCCAAGAGCTTAACTGATTTCCATTGGGAGTTCTTGGATTTAGAGTCTGAAGAAACGGTCGACCCATTCCCTCTACCCTCAAGTGAAACTGGTTGGGCAAAGAAGGGTGATATTCATGAGCGCCAGTTCGAAGATGCCATCTTGCAAAGTCTCCCTTGTATCCACGACCAATACTTCCACAACCCAAACCTCCAATGGGAATTCCTTGATTGTACCCATCATCAATTGGTTTTGTGGGGGGGCAAGGGAGCATTTCCCAGAACTGCTCATCGAGATCAATTGGAACATCAGCAAGAGAAGGCCAAACCATACTTGGCTCAAGTCCCATGGGATAGCTTCTAGGCCTTCCAGGTTGCAACGGACCCTCATTCAATTGAATAGTCCATGCACAATCAGGGATGTGGAAGGTCATTATTTAGTTGCTCCTAATTTTTTTCTTCCCAATACTGTAGGCAAACAAAAAATAGTACACACACACATTAAGTACTTTCCATGCAAAAAAAAATGTCTAAACGAGCAAGAAGCAAAGATGATTGAACTCGGACTTGGTTACAAAAGGAAAGTATATTAGCGCAGATTTCCCACATATAATTGTTAACCATAGTTAATGGTGAATAATAATGGCACAAGTAACTAAACAAATGAGCATTGCTGAAGTAGTCATGAAATGGCCTGAAACTGCAGGCGCCTTTATGGAAGCTGGACTTCACTGTTATGGCTGTGCAGCAGCCAGATACGAAACAATTGAGCAAGGCGCATTGGCTCATGGAATAGATCCCGACAAACTCATTGAAGTAATCAACGATACCATAAAAGAAGAGTAAACAACTTTCATGGATACCAACCCTCTACCGTGAGGGCTTGGTTCTTCCATACAATCGACCTGTTTCTTCTTCAGACATTTCGAAGCTGTGTTCTGAATCGGGAAAGACACCTTTTCTTACTTCTTCAGAATATTCGTTCACTGCATCTTTGATCACAGTACGTATGTTAGCGTATTTTTTCACAAATTTTGGTTTGAAGTCCTCGAAGAGACCTAACATATCCCAGAGGACTAATACCTGGCCATCACAATAAGGTCCCGCGCCAATACCAATTGTGGGAATACCAATTGACTCAGTGATTAGTTTAGCAGTTTCTGAAGGAACTAATTCTATTACGATTGAGAAGGCTCCAGCATCTTCCAGTGCTTTTGCTTGTTCGACGAGTGCTTCAGTCAACTCAGCGGTTCTACCTTGAACACGATATCCTCCAAGTTGAAAAATAGATTGTGGTGTAAGTCCAATATGGCCCATTACTGGTATTCCAGAATCAATAACAGCCCGAACAATATCTACAACTCTACCGCTGGCACCTTCGATTTTAACAGCCTCTGCACCGCCCTCCTGAAGCATGAGTGCGCAGTTCTCAAGTGCTTGCTCAACACTTACTTTGTACGACATGAAAGGCATGTCGCCAATGATTAGACTATCGGGTTTTGCTCTGGCTACTGCTGCGCTATGATGGATGACATCCTCAAGTGTGACAGGAATCGTACTCTCATATCCCAAGAGTGCATTGCCTACGGAGTCGCCCACGAGGATCATATCTACACCACATTCGCTAAGAATGGAAGCGGTAGGTGCATCATAAGCAGTCAGCATGACTATCTTCTTACCCTTCGTTTTTAACAATCTAATTTGGTGAGTGGTTTTTCGCGCCAATATTCGGTCTCCAATTAGATATTGAGAGATTCCATCTCTTATATACTTCGAGAGTATGAATACATATTGTATATACAATGCGGGTTTTATTAAAGATCTATATCATTTCTCCTGAAATTCCACTTGTAGAGCTCGACTCCAATGATCGCGGGCAAGGCAAATAGGATACAAATCATCCAATCGAATGCAGTAAGAGGGATGAGATAGAAGACCAGATTAGAGGTTGACAGTATCTCATTTACCAGTGGGACGTACATCAACAATAAGTGAGCGAGATAGATGAGACCTAAGAAGATCACAAAAATCCAAGTTCCAGGCTCACGAAGACTCTTGTGGAGTGGAATATTGATTCTTCGTATCAAGAGAACCAGTGTACTCTCGACTATCAGTATAACAGTCAGAAGCATAGTTGTTGATTTGAGTAGGATCCAGTTGGGATTTTCTAATGATACCCAGAACCCAGACATATTCTCAGAAGTCACAGTGACAATACCCATAAACTCGGTGAATGATAGGAAGTACACAATCGCTGCTCCTATTGCCATCAGGATGACATTCAGAATCATCAACTTTCCCATGTTTCTAGTGATTAATTCTTGACTGTCTCTTGGTTTTTCTTCCATGGCTTTTGGTGAGGTTCTGTCAAAAACCAACGCTAGACCTGGAAATGAGTGAGTTGTCACGACAAGGTACAGACTTTGCAAGTCAGTTAGTAAATCGACAAGACTAGGCCCAGATAAAATGAATAATGCGCCAAAGAAGATGATACTTTCAAAGAGGTTAATCGCGACATAAAAGTAGATCATCATTCGAATTTTATTGAAGAGACCTCGACCTTGATGGACACCAGATACAATCGACGCAAAACTATCATCCGTGATGACAATGTCCGCAGCCTCTTTGGCAACATCTGTTCCGGTGATTCCCATTGCGATACCTGCGTCACTCATGGCGAGAGCTAAAGCATCATTGACCCCATCACCAGTCATAGCTACGACTTTGTTCTGGTCCTGATATCTCTCGACGATGATCTGTTTATGTTCAGGATTGACTCGTGCGAAGACATTGGTTCGTGCAAAGTCTTCATCATCAATGTCTCCGATTTGGTTACCCTCAGCCACTAGAGAATTCTCAGTGTAAACACCTAAGTCTGTAGCAATGGTCTTTGCAGTAGCTGCAGCATCACCAGTAATCATGATAACGTTGATTCCTGCACTATGACAGGCGGAAACTGCTTCCTTTACCCCCAATCGTGGCGGGTCTACAATGCATGCAAATCCAAGGTAGGTCAGCCCTTTCTCAGTTTGCTCGCGAGCTTTTTTGCCGGTAGGAACAGAATCCATTTGTTTGTAAGCAAGTGAAATGACTCTGTAACCTTTTGAAGCAAAATCATTAGCGAGAGTAGTAACACGCCCCATAAGACCCGGTGTGATCTTGGAAGGAGTATCTTTTCCATTTGTATACTCACAGAGGGGCATTATTAGTTCAGTAGCACCTTTTACAAATGCTACGAAATTGTCGCCATCTTGACAGATTTTCGACATTCGTTTAAGTTCAGATTCAAATGGAAATTCTTCAACGATACTGTATCGGTTTCGTATTGCTTCTTCATCAATACCGCTCTTTCTAAACATAGTGAGGAGTGCGGCATCGGTCGGATCACCCAGAGGTCTCCAAATCGTACCCTGGTCTGGGATTTCTTCTTGGACTATCTCTGAGTCGTTTGCGATTCCACCACAGGTGACCATTCTGAAGAGACCCTTCCATGCGAAAACATCACCCACTAATTCCTCTTCAATTTCAGCTACATTTGAGTCAGTGGCACCCTTCAAGAGGTAGATACCTCCTTTGGGTTCATAACCATCGCCCCTGATGGAGTAGAGATTCGTTGTGTCCCAGCAATATTTGACAGTCATCTCGTTCTTCGTCATCGTTCCAGTTTTATCGCTACAGATAACACTCACACGACCCAGACTTTCAACCGCAGAGAGGTCACGAATAATGACTCCTTTACGAGCCATCGCAAGTACTCCAGTAAGGAGCACAATTGTCGTTAAAAGGGGAATGTTAATTGGCATTATGGTCATTGCACTGGTTATTCCCTTTCCAATTCTTTCGGAAAGGAATTGCAAATCGAAATTGAATAGTTGCCCATGTAGACTTGGAGATACAAACACTTGCCAGACGACGGATACTGTCATAAGAATAATCGCAGAAATCCCTAGATACATGGCTAACCGGTTTACTTTTCGTCTAAGAGGGATATCTCCTGTGTTCAATGCTGCGAGAGTTCCTTGAATTTTCCCAATCTCGGTCCGACCACCAGTTGCAGTAGTCATGACTGTAGCCATTCCTGTGGCGATATAGGTTCCTAAATAAACCATGTTGAGGCGATCAGTAAGTATAGCATCTTCTGCAACATGAGCATCTTCACTCTTCATTACAGATGCGCTTTCACCAGTAAGTGAAGCCTCGTTTGCCATTAGATTTGAGGACGAAATTATACGAGCATCTGCAGGTATTTTGTCTCCTTGTTCAAGTTTGATAATATCACCAGGAACAATATCCAAAGGAGAGATACTGGCTTCTTTACCATCTCGAATAACTCTTGCCTCTCCAGCAGATAATTTTTCTAAAGCTTCTAATTTCTTCTGAGCTCGAAATTGTTGGATCATAGCGACAATTGCATTGACAGACACAACAGCCAACCAGAGCGTTGCACTTCCCATAGTGTTTTCTTCAGAAGGGAATAGAAATGCAATAGTAATTAGGGCGAAAGAGCTTATGATATAGATTGTAATCAACCAATTCAGGATAGGTGCTATATAGACTTGCCAAAAAGCACCCTTGAATCTGGGTATTGAATTTTCACCATATTCATGAAGGCGACTCTTGACCTCGTCTGTAGAGAGCCCCGTCTTACTATCCACTTTCAGGGTCTTGAAGACTTCCTCTAGAGGTAAGGAATGATAATTTATGGGGGGCATAGATTCTGTGATGGCGTCGTCTCCGGACAAATTCAGTACCTCTTGAAGGTATGATGATGTGATATTATCGCAGATAAATGAAACTCGAATGGTTCCATCCCCACTACGTGAATATTGAGCTGGCAAGCAACCTAATGAAGCTTTTCAGAACTAGTAATTCATTACCCCTGTCGATAGGTTCATGTACAATTATAAGCAGCAATTTTTACAGCATGCGTTTACATCAAGAGGCGACAATTATGTCTTATTACTGGGAACCAGCACACGCGCCACAGAAGAAATCAAATGGAACAAAAATCATCGCCACTATCATTATCCTGATGATAGTAGTTTCTACGGGTCTTGTTTTTGTTACAACATTCCGACCATATAGTTCTGCACCCACCACAAAAGTCAGGGTTGCAGTTCTAGATTCTGGAATTGATATAGATTTCAGCTTGCAGAGTAGAGTTGTTGCCCAGGCAAGTTTTGTTACACATGATAACGGGTATGCTACTGAAGACCTCAACACTACAGATTCGCGACCTGAAGACGTTCCTCATGGGACCATAATTGCGAAACAATTGGCTACGTACGCGAACGTAGAAATTGTGAATGGAAAGGTGCTTGGTGGGGAGGGCACAGGTACCTCATTGGCAATCATTGATGCAATTGAATGGGCAGTTGAGCAAAACAGTAGTGTGATCAACCTTAGTCTTGGTGGCTCTCCTACATTTGGAGACCCCATTAAAGCTGTTATCGATTGGGCATTTTCTCGGGGAGTTATTGTCGTAGCATCAGCAGGAAACAGTGGCGATGGAGGAGTCCTAGGAACAACCATCGAGTCACCCGCAGTCTTTGACAAATGTATTGCAGTCGGTGCGCTAATGGAAAATGATAAACCTGCAGATTTCACCTCAATTGGACCATCGGTAGATCGATACATGAAACCAGATATAGTAGCCGCAGGATATACCACAACTTCAGATGGAACACGATATTATGGAACCAGCTTTGCTGCACCTAGAGTTGCTGGCGCAGCTGCTGAACTCATAGGGTACTCAATTGATGGTAACATCACGTATACACCAGGATCGATAATGACTGCACTAATGAAAGGTGCAGATCCTGTGGGAACGTACCCAGATTATGTTGTTGGCGCAGGAAAATTGAATTTCCAACAATCACTCAGTATTATTCAACAAGCTGAACAACATAGTCTTCCCGCAATTAGCTATGCATTTCCTGGTGAGCTACCGATTGACTTTGAACAATTATTTGCATCAGACACATATAACTTCAATATCCGGATATTTGCTGCAGGGAATACTAATTTTACAACGGAGTTAGTCAGCACGACGCCTTCAGCATTCGTTATTCCTGAAGAGTTTGAGATCAATCAGGTAGGTCGTGTGCCAGTTACAGTGAATGTGCCGGAATCCGGCACTACTAAAATTGAGGGGATTATAACCTTCTCATCTACGAATTTTGGATCATGCAGTCTCAACATCTCCTTTAATGTTGGAACAGCAATTGCCAGAATTGCTTTTGATATTTCCCACTCAACTTGGGACATTGATTCCATCTATGGGCAATTTAGAGAGTTTTACAAAATCTTGACAGACAATGATGTATCAGTGACGGAGATTCGGAATAGTACTGCTACGACCAATAGTTCACTTCACGAATTTGATGCTGTTGTGATTCTTGATCCATGTAGCTATTCTGCAAATGAAACGAACCCCTTAGATGTCACTTCATACTATCTACCATTCTCTGAAGCTGAAACACAAGCATACGAAGACTATTACAATTCAGGTGGAGGTATATTCATTGCAGCGTTGTCCGAAGATACACTTAATGTGACATCATTGAATGAGTTTTTAGGTTGGACTGGTTTTTCACTGAATCCATCACAAGTGCCAAATGGTGACACACCTACTGTAATTAATCATATCGACTCGCACATTATCACCTCTGGAATAAGTGGGTTTCACTATCTTGGTGCTACAATCAATATACCGACTGATGGCTATACACTCGCCCTTTACAGTTTAAATATGCCAGTACTTGGATACAAAGAAGGAGCTCAGGGTGGAAAAATAGTAGTCACCGGTAGTAATTTCATGCTTGACAACTATGGCTTACTTGGACTATATGATGGACCAGCAGATGATGCATTACTAGCACTTCGAATCGTACTTTGGTGTGCTGGAGTGCTAATCTAAATCCAAGGTGTATCTTGCAACACTTTGATTGCGTTGAAACTGGGGCTTTAAATATAAATAGGGGTTTTATGAAGTCACTAACAACCTTTCCGAGTCGAAAATCGGATACGCTGGTGGCGTTGGGCTTGCCTGATGTCACCAGCAGACCCGATACTCTTTTTGATTAATTCATGATTTGAGAATGTGGTAGTATCACTAGCCTTAACTACAGGATTCTTCGCACGAAGAAATTAACATTGGACGTGATTTGATTTTGTCAAAGGCTACAAAGGCATCTTACGCAGTTCTTATCGCTTGTGTGATCTCGCACTTCATGAATCACGTCTATACAAGTGGACTCTCGCCGTTTCTCACAGCTATTCAGACTGATCTTGGAATTAATTACACACAGATCGGGATTGCAACAAGTGCAGCAATCGTTGCAATGACTACAGCCCATCTTCTTGTAGGTTATCTTGGAGATAGAGGAATGAGAGACGCTTTCATTTCAATTAGTGTTCTATTGGCAGCTGTTGCAATGTTGCTCACAAGTTTTGCACAGGATTTTGTGACACTTACAGTATTCCAAGTCTTCCTTGGACTAGGCGCTTCTGGTTATCACCCAAGTTCATTTCCTGCATTAGCAGATAGATTCCCAAAGGACAGGTCAATGGCAACTGGAATTCAAGCAATGGGGGGTCTATTGGGTATGGCAGTTACTCCATTTCTTGGAGTTACTCTGTTCGTATTATTCGGTTCTTGGCAAGCATCACTTCAAGTTCTAGGAATTACGGGTATCATATTGTTTGTACCAACATTTCTACTCATGAGGTTTTCAATTGGAAAAGCAAGCAAGAAAGAAGACGAGGAATTCGAGAGATCACGAATCGTAGATCAGGAAGAAATGATTTGCGATGGAGCTGATGGGTGGACCCGCAATTTTAGCCTTATTGTCATTCTCATGGGTCTACGAGGAACTTCCTTCAGGTCGACATCACTCTTGATGCCACTTTATCTTGCTGTTGAATATAGTACAGGTATAGTCACTGCTGGATACCTCACTACAGTGATGCTTTCAGCAGGACTAGTAGGTGAAATAGTTTCATCATACTATTCAGATAGATGGGGAAGAAGAGTTCCATTCCTAATAGCCTCTACGGGAGTAGCAACACCTGCACTGTTCCTCCTAAACTTCCATCTCACCCTCATTCAACTAGTTATAATCTTGATAGTTATTGGTTTCTTCTTCTACTTGGGAGTGCCGCCAAATACTGCGTACCAGACAGAAGTATGTCCTCGGGATTCAAGAGGTCTTGCTTTTGGAATCCTCTTCTCCGTAGGATCAATACCAGGTGCAATTTCGCCCATTATCTTTGGAATTATAGGAGACAATTTTGGCTTACCTGCTTCAATTATCTTCTTAGTCATCACGACATTCTTAGCAACTATTGTTACTCTCTTCCTCAAGGATGTAAATACCAAGTATACAAACCGCTCTTCATTAACAGTTGTAGAGCGCCCAAATATTGAGTGAACATTTATTCATCTATAGACAACCTGAAATTGACCAGATATGAGGGGAGAACAATGTTTGACTATCACATTCACCCCAACTACTCGATTGATGCAGAAGGTAGTATTGAGGAATTCTGTGAGGAGGCCTTGAAAAAAGGTCTGAGGGAAATAGCGTTCACAACACACCTTGATACTGATACGGTCGCAGATGACTGCTATGTTCTTGTAAGTGGTAAAAGAGTCAGTACACGATCTACTGCTTGGTTAGAAGATTATGAGACACGTATTCTGGAAGCAGATGATAAATACAAGCATAAAGGATTAAGGGTTCGTCTTGGTGTAGAGGTGGACTACATAGAAGACATTGCGGGAGCATTACCTGAACGATTTCATTCGACTAACTTTGATATAATTCTAGGCTCGATGCACCTTATCGACCATATCGCAATATCAGATGAAAGAGCGGATCTAGTCTTCAAGAGATATACTATGGAGGAACTTGGTCATAAGTACTACACACATCTACAGGATGCTATCGAATCGGACCTCTTTGATATAGTTGCGCACATCGATTTATACAGAAGATACGGGCAAGCATACTATGGAGACGGAATACGAAATGTCTGGAAACCTCACATATCAAATCTCGCAAATGCAATGAACAGACACAATGTAGGATTTGAAGTAAACACCTCTGCACTCAGAAAGGGTCAAAAGCAGCCAATGCCTGAAGCAGCAATCATCAACAAGCTCAGAGAAGAAGGGGTATCTACTGTAACAACCGGATCGGACGCTCACAAACCGCAAGATGTTGGATCTGAGTTCGAAACAGCATTCAGATTACTAAGAGAAACAGGATTTTCATATATTTCATCATTTGAGAAGAGAAAGATTCGCAAGCAGAAAATACCATACTAATTGGAATCTAAGAAAGAGAAATATACTAGTGTTCCATGTTGGTTTCCAAGGTGATTAAGTGAGAAACAAAGTTCCATTTATTCTATGCATACTTAGTGGACTTCTGATGATCTACGCAGGTGCAGTTGGAAGTGTTGGATTCTGGGAGGATCTAGTAAGTTATACTGAAGCTATCGCACCTGGATTTGAGGTCGAGTTGTTGTGGATTCTAGTTATGTTGCAGAATATTGCAAGCCTCGGAGGAATCGCAGTAATCATTGGAGGATATCTCATTACCACAAATCGAGTCGGTATAGGAAAATTCATCATTGGTATTGCTGCAGGAATGGGAATATTCGGTTTTATCATGTTCATCTATAACATGTACATGGCAATGGGTATGGCGGCATTTACCGTGATACTAAATATTCTAGCGACCTCGGCATCAATACTTGGCCCAGTACTAACAGTAATAGCTAGAATAAAGGTAAAGAAACCAGAATAATCAACCATTGAGGAATGCTTATTCGATATTTCGTTGAAACACCATTTGGTAGCTTTGAACGATACGAATAACAATGCAATTCAAAAAGCAGTGACCCTCATTAATGAAGGGCTCTTCAACGAGGCAATTGAAGAGCTCCGTTCATTTCTTAAAAACAATCCAGAGTCAATAGAAGGGTGGTACAATCTGGGGTATGCACTAACAGAAACCAAGGAATTCGAAGAGGCTGTGAAAGCTTATGACGAGGCTCTTGCCATTGACAACTTTATCTTTGAAATCTGGTTCAACAAAGGTGCTGTGCTCTACGCCTTGAAAGATTTTGAAAAAGCCAAGGATTGCTATGAGGAGGCCCTAGACATCAATCCAGATGATGCAGAAGCTTGGAACAATCTTGGCAACTGCTTATCCAGACTTGCTGAAGGACCAGCAGCAATAGAAGCATACACCCATGCAGTAGCCCTCAACCCTGATTACGCAGAAGCATTCTATAACAAAGCTAACGCCCATTTCATAGAGGAGCAAGATGAGAAAGCAGTAGCGTATGCAGAACTTGCTGTACAACTCAATCCAGACCTTAATAATCTCGTGAGCCAATGGATTGGTGTATCAAGAGATAGATTGGCATCTAAGAAAAATGAAGAAGAGCATTTGAAGAGAATCGAAAGTGACTCTGGTAAGCAAGATTGATTGATTCATCAGACCTAAAAGGAAAGGAATTCGCTACGATATTATGATGCCGGATATGGCGCTTCAAGAAGATGCGAATGATGGAATGAAAATTCCACCGAAGTATATTGGAATTCTTGCAGTAGTAATAGTCTTTGGTGGAATAATTGCTGCTTCGCTTAGTGCACAAGGAATTCTTCCTTTTGATGGGCTAATGGTCTTAGGGATGACAATCCTTGCAGCGACTGTCATCGTATGTTGTGCATCAACTATCATGCTTGGATCTGTAGCCTCAAAGATACCAGAATATGGCGATATGGAAATCAGATTTGATGAAGGTATGGAACACTATAAAAATGAGGAATGGGAGAATGCACTTCTCATTTTCACTGAATTAGCAGGACCAAGGTTAGACCATAAGAGAGCCCTTTACTACGCTGCACGATGTTATGAGCAGATGGGCGATTGGGTAAATGTCAAGAAATTCACCAAAGCATATCTTGCATTAAAACCAAAGGATAGAGAGGTCTGGGAGATGCTTTCTGATGCTCACAAGAAACTCTTCGAATATGATGATGCAGAAGATGCAGCAGAAAAGGCATCTAAGCTCCCTGAATCTGAAAAAGATAACTAGTCTACTTTGGTTTCACGACAGAATTATGTAAGTAACCAATCTTCTCGATGTATTGTTCAATTTTGTCACCAGCTTTGAGATATTCGGGAGGATCACGTACGAAACCGACACCAGATGGCGTTCCTGTGATAATTACATCTCCGGGTTCTAGGGTGAATGCCTTGGAAAGATGAGCTATAATTTGAGATACATTGAACATCATATTCGAAGTTGTAGAATTCTGCTTCATCACACCATTGATTTTGGTATAGAGTTGAAGACCCTGAGCGTCTCCAAGCTCATCTTTTGTGACAATGCAAGGCCCCATAGGACAGAAGCCATCAAGAGATTTTCCACGAATCCATTGTCCATCCCCACTTTGTAGATCTCGAGCAGTCACATCGTTAGCAATCGTATATCCAGCAATGTATTCCAGTGCATTACTTTCTTTGACGTCCTTACATATCTTACCAATGATAATTGCTAGTTCGACTTCCCAATCTATCTTATCGGAGATCTTTGGCATTGGGATGGAATCATTTGGGCCAATTACACAAGATGGCCACTTAGCGAAGATAACTGGAAACGCAGGGGTTTCTGAACCAGTTTCTTTAATGTGGTCCAAGTAGTTCTTCCCGAGCGCAATAATTTTCCCAGGTCGCGTTATTGGGGCTTCAAGAGTAACAGAAGCTAGTGGATACGCCATCATCCGTTCATTGAGTGGAGTCTGTTCGTATCTTGTTACAATTTGGCGGACAACCTCAATTCCAGATACCCACTGTAATAGGTCCATCATAGTTGTAGGAAAGTTTTGACCACGAACATGGTATTTACGTCCAAAATATGACGCCGCATCAGGAATATCTAGAATTCCTGTTTCCAGTTGAACACCTATTGACGGAACACCCATTCTAGAATATGTGACCAATCGCATATCCTCTAATGCTCAACCGTCTCATTTATCCGTACTGGTGTTAAACTCCTCTTGGTGTTTGGTATTGACTGGCGAAAGGTCTCTTGATGAACTACCAGATCAGGTCTTTGTCGCTTTGGGTCGACGGGGAATGGAACCGTTGCCACTTAAGGAATGCACGTATGAGTGTGATGGAGATGAAATACATCTTCTCGGGGTAAGTCAAAGCAAGGACAATCCATCTTTGAAAGGGATTGACGAAATCACTGTTGATTGGCTAGTGGAATGTAAAAAGTGCACTAGGCCGTTCACCATTCGATGTATCAATCGATATGCTGACGGACAAAGGATAGATACAAGAGTGGACATACTAGATGATACTGGTAAGAACCTTGGTTGGTTAGGAAGCTACTAGGTGTTTGATGTGACTAGGACCTACAAAATCTCTGTTCTCCCGGGTGATGGTATTGGCCGTGATGTTGTACCAGAGGCTGTAAGAGTACTTGATGAAGTTCAGAAACACGTAGGTGGATTCCAAATAGATTTGCATGAATTCGAATGTGGTGGAGAATACTATCTCCGTGAAGGTAGGGAATGGTCAGTTGAAGCAGAGAACTTCACAAAGAAAGAAGCTGATGCCGTACTGCTTGGTGCGATAGGAGCCAATGATGCACATGGTAAAAGCGTAAAACTGCCTAACGGGCATCTTGCTGGATACAGTGTAGTCATTGGTCTGAGAATAGAACTTGAGCTCTATGCAAATGTAAGACCTGTAAATCTTCTCGAAGGGGTATGGACACCTATCAAGGAAAAGACTCCTGATGATATCAATATGATAATTGTCCGTGAGAATACAGAAGGTCTCTATGCTCCGGCCCGTGAAGAGATAACGAAAAATAACACCTCAGAAGTTGTAATAGATGGTAGGGTCATCACGAAAAAAGGATCAGAGAGAGTGACGCGCTTTGCCTATGAACTTGCTAAAGTAAGTTCAGGTGCGCCCAGTGATGGAAAGAAGCGGGTCACATGCGTAGACAAGAGCAATTTACTAGCAGGATGCCAATTGTTCAGAAACTCTTTCAACAAAGTCGGAGAAGATTATCCCGATATTGAGAAAGACTATGCGTACGTTGATGCTTGGACTCAATGGGTCATCAGAAAACCCGAACATTACAACATAGTAGTTGCACCAAATGAATTTGGGGATATAATTACTGATTTGGGAGCAGCAATTCAGGGAGGTCTGGGAGTTGCTCCTGCTGGAAGTATTGGTAATAGACACGGAGTATTCGAGCCAGTCCATGGATCTGCTCCAAAATACTATGGCCAGAATGTTGCCAACCCAATGGCAGCGATTCTTGCTATGGGAATGATGCTTGAATGGTTAGGCACCAAACATGAAGATGTGAAAATCAAACTTGCCGCAAATATGGTACAGGAAGCAGTTGCATTAGTTCTGAAGAACGGAAAAATCAGAACGAGAGACTTATGCGTTGGTGAATGGATTGCTATCAAACCTAGCTCCACCAAGGTTGTCACAACAGCAATCATCGATGAGATGAAGTCAATACAATTAGGAGGGTAAAATCATGGGGTATACTCTAGCTGAAAAATTACTTGCAAGTCATACAAATGATGGTAAGGCGACAGCAGGGGATATCGTTGAAGCAAATGTGGACTTGCTTATGGTCCATGAAGTTCTTGGTTCAAGAATCCTAGATGTTCTCAATGATATGGATTTCAAAAAAGTCTGGGACTCAGAACGCATTGTCGTAGTTAATGACCACTGGGCTCCAGCATCAGACATTAACAGTGCGGAAATCCACCGAAGAAATCGCAACTTCGTTAGAGACCAAGGAATCAAACATTTTTTCGATGTGGACTGCGGAATATCACATCATGTTTTGCCAGAGCAGGGACTGGTAGTGCCAGGAGAACTCATAATAGGTAGTGACTCCCATTCAACAACCTATGGGGCATTCAATGCCTTCTCAACTGGATTAGCAGCAACTGATTCAGCATTGATTCTGGCAACGGGCTCGTGTTGGTTCAGGGTTCCTGAATCAATCAGTATCGAAGTGATTGGTGAATTTCAAGATAAGGTGATGAGCAAGGATCTCATTCTAAAAATAATATCTGATTTGGGACCTGATGGTGCTAACTATCAATCGATGGAATTTCATGGAGAAACTATCGATAATATGAAAGTAGGCGAAAGGATGACCATGTGCAACATGTCTGTTGAGGCAGGTGCAAAGTGTTCACCAATGCTTGTCAACGAACCGGTGAATAAGTGGATGGAAACACTTGCACCTTCAAAAAGATGGAAGCCAACATTTCCAGACAAAGATGCAGAATATTGCGATTCTTTAATTTATGATATCAAAAAAGAACCACTGGGGCCAATAGTCGCAACACCCGATAATCCGACTAATGGCAAAGCTGTCAGAGAGATAAGTGGTGTACCAATTGATCAAGCGTTTATTGGGTCCTGTACCAATGGTAGAATTGGAGACCTAGAGATTGCCGCTAAGATTTTGAAAGGTAAAAAGGTCCGAAAAGGTGTGAGACTTATCATCACCCCTGCAAGCAAGCATACCTACATGATGGCATTGGAGAGAGGTCTCATTAAGATCTTCATGGATGCAGGAGGAATCGTCACGAATTCGACCTGTGGCGCATGCATTGGTGGGCACTTGGGAGTCCTTGGAGCAGGGGAAGTCTGTATCTCTAGCACAAATCGGAATTTCAAAGGAAGAATGGGGCATCAAAATTCACGGATTTATCTTGCATCACCTGCTACTGTAGCAGCTAGTGCATTGAAAGGAGCAATAACGGACCCAAGGAGTGTGGAATAATGACAGGAGAACTAAAACCAATTACTGGACGAGCTTGGGTTTTTGGGAACAATATCGATACTGACCAAATAATTCAGGGTCAATACCTCACTCTTCTCAACTATGCAGACATGGCAAAACATACCTTTGAAATCCCTAGACCAGTATTTGCATCTAAAGTCAAAAAGAATGATGTTGTGATTGCAGGTCGAAATTTCGGAGGCGGTTCATCGCGAGAAGAAGCGCCTAAAGTTCTCCTAGAATCAGGAATTGGTTGTGTCATTGCAGAATCATTTGCTCGAATCTTTTATCGAAATGGTTTCAATGTTGGGCTACCGTTGCTCATCATTCCAAATGTTGCCAAGTTAGTTACAGATGGTGAAACTGTTACAGTAGACATCTCAGAAGGAACTCTATCAGTCCGTAGTAGCGGAGATATTCTTCACGGAAAACCATTACCTAAGAGAATGCTTGACCTTCTGAAAGAAGGTGGTGCTGTTGCATGGTATAAGCAATCTGTTGGAAAACACTAAAAGGCTCTGATAATACTCCGCATTGAAACATCACGGAGAGGACTCTCGATGAATGTACTTGTATTTCTCTTGATATCGATAATTCTACACGCAATTCCGATACCGTTCTCATCCGAATATTTGAGACCCAATCGACTACTAAGTTGGTTACCCTTACGTTTAGTCTGGGGTACAGTCGCATGGGCTATTATTTGTCTATTATTCGCGATGACGTTACCATGGGCCATTCTGAGCTTAATAATGAGCTTAGGAGCAATAATGATGATAACTAGTGGCTTTCGTCCTGGTGGAGATATTGAACAGATGCTCGAAGGAATTAGAGTGCCGTACGCATGTATTGGTCTCATAATTCTAATCGTTGTACCTGGGTTCTCTTCTGTTATCAGCTGGACTTCAGATGTTTCGAATGCAGAATATTTTAATTCGATGATCACTCAGACTGATGGCCCCTTATTTGAAAATCCAATTCCAGATAGAATGATTAGACTGGTCACTGAAGAATATGCGACATACGTCGCCAACCAGCACTTGGCACCTTTTGGTTCAAATACTGTAGTTGCTTCAGCACATATTACGACGTATAATGATACTTTAGTATGGGTCTGTACAATCATATCTACGAATGTATTGGCTGAGAACTACGTGAGAGGATTCATTGTTGTGAATGCAAATGACCCTCAAACAATCGCCCCACATCTAATCAATTCGACAACAATTCCAGTAGGAGAGGGACTATTCTGGGATAAGAACATCCAATTCGGGAACTATCTAAATGATATGGGCTCAGCATACCAATATGCGTACCCGACATGGGATCCAGCTGGCAATTTGGTCTATGTTCAGACTAGAACACCACTTGGGTTTGACTTTGTTGAGCGAGCTGTTGGACCGATTGTCTATTCTGAAAACGGTTCAGTCCAGTCATTCGACACAATAGCGGATACTCCGAGTTGGGTTACACAGGCGTATTCAGAAGAGTGGCTTGAGAGACAAATCACACGCTGGGGTGGATATCGCCGTGCAGATGGATTTGATCTGTTTGCAGGAGGATTTCTATGGGTCATTCCACCATCAAATGACAGGCTTGAAATCACAGAAGATACTAGATACATTATAAATCCAGATACAAACCGAGTTGAAGCCTTTATCGCAGTTCATCCAGTTACTAATTCGCGTACCCTAGCAGGAGTGTTTAGAGCAACACAGACGCAAGTCTACTATCATGACCTCAGCTCTGAAGAATACATCAGTGGTGATGCTGCTGCTGCAAATGTTGTTGGAAAAATACCTAAACCAGCAACTGGCCAGTATTATGGAGCAATGCCGCTGTTGTATCCAGTTATCATTAATTCAACCTTTACGAAATGGACGTGGTATACGCCAATATATTGGGCAGATGCATATTATGATGAAGACATAGAAGATTATGTCTATAACAATATGAACCTACATGGTCTCGCGCTCGTGGACGCATCAAATATCGATAGGTTTTCCTTTGTCGAATCCGGAGGGTCACTTTCAGGTGAATCTCTTGTTCTCGCGGCCAGAAGTGATTATGTCGCGCTCTTTGGAGGAGTTGTAGAAGGGCCTGAGCTAGACACATTCAACATGACCGCATCAGTTGCTGCCAAGGTTTCTGATATTGTAGATTCAAACCAGCATATCATTCTTCAAACTGACAATACAACCTATCCGTACATCGAAGGAGCACGTGCATGGATGAATTTGACTGACTGGTATACTCTATTGCTTGATATTAATGGGGGTAGTAACTTCACTGCAACAATCCATAAGGTTGGAGATGTCTATAGAATCATAGCCATAGTCAAGAATTAGAAATAGAATAATTGAAGGGGAAATTCCCCTTCTTCTTCTATTTATTTATACACTACCTAGGAAAGAATTCCTTGTAGACTTCTCTTTGAATTAGAAACCGAAGAATCTCTGCAGTACCACCGCCTATAGTCATAAGACGGGCATCTCTGAGAAATCGCTCAATGGGATAATCGGTGGTATATCCAGCTCCTCCAAGAATTTGAAGTGCATCATTAGTAATTTGAATCGCAGCTTCTGTAGTATAGAGTTTAGCAATAGATGCTTCTTTTGTAATCTTCTGACCTTTATCATACATTCTTGCTGCTGTAAGTGTCAATGCACGACCTGCTTCTAGCTTCATCGCCATATCAGCAATCTTGAAACTTACACCTTCGAAAGCGCTGATAGGTCTACCAAATTGGTGCCTCTCAGTAGAGTATCGGACTGCAATTTCATAGGGTGTTCTACCATAACCAATTGCTTCTCCAGCAATTGCGGTTCTTTCAGAATCCAATTCATCCATTAGAATATGAAAACCATTACCCATCTCACCAAGAACTCTATCAGCTGGCACTCGCACGTTATCCAGTTTCAACCAAGAAACCCGTGCAGATTTCATTCCTAGAAGATCATGATCTTGCACAACGTTAAATCCATCTGTCTTTGTATCGACAATAAATGCAGACATACCATCTTTTGATTTCACACTGGGATCAGTTATTGCAAAGGCACACATGTAATCTGCTTGACTTCCATTGGTGATGTACCGTTTCTCACCATTGAGAATCCAATCGTCACCATCCTTTGTTGCTTGCGTTTTCATACCAGCTGTGTCTGACCCAACATCGGGTTCTGTAATCCCAATACAACCAATCTTATCGCCTGAAACTACTGGTTCTAGGTACTTTTTTTTCTGTTCAGCAGTTCCAAAACGTGCAACAGGCATTCCATAAAGTGTTGTGGAAGCCATACGTGCCATATCAAGACCACCATTAACAGCAGAGATTTCCTCTGCTACAATAATCTCATACGATAGTCCACGATTAGTTCCACCTACTGATTTATCATGATGCACACCCATGTACCCAGCCTTACCGATTTTTCTGAGAAGTTCCCGAGGATAAGGTCCTTTGTCAATCTCATCAGCTATTGGTGCTAGTTCCTTGTTGCAAAAGGCTTGGAGTTCATTTCGAAACTTGATTTCATCTTCAGTCCATAATATATTGGATAGATAGTCAACCATCTTTGAAACCCATATTCTCCGTGAATCACTTGCTTAAATTCCTAACTAACTGTAAAAACTTGTAGGCGAGCATATCTATACCAAGCTAAAGCGCATGCGTCTTTCACTGTCAAATGTAAGTTTAACCCGACTTCCAATCTCAACCTTGGAGTTGAAATCATCCTTACCCAAACACAATACTACAGCCCCATGCTCTAATTCAACAAGAGCCAGCCTCAATGGTGGATTAAATCCCTCAGGTGGTTTGCGTAGTTCAGTAAATGAAAGTACTTTTCCTTCATTTCCAAGTTCAATTATATTAGTCTCAAGCAATTTATGTCTGCAGTATGGACAGAGATTTCTAGGAGGGACAATGACTTTGTCACATCCGGGACATTTTAAAGCTGGGATTCTAAGACCTGACATTAATTCTTCTTGATAAAATAGTATGTGAAAAAACTTGTGTAAGAGAATCTAACTGTGACGTTTCGTCTTAAAGGTTGAAACAACAGACTTGAGGTTCTTTTTTAGGAATTTTTGGAATATTGGATCCTTAGTTAGAATAATTGTGGAGCTATTACTAAGATTGTCTAATCCACCTTCTACTTCGACAGCGTCACCCAAGTCGACGAGGTCAGTTGCAAAAACACTTTCAATTGCGTGAGGTGAGAATCCTTCCTTCTTGTAGACAGGCATTATCTGGGCCTTTGTTCCACTTCCACCCAGTTTCATCAACGATAGTAACATGAGCCAATGGTGCCATGCAAAAGTATAGTTTTCTAAAAAACGCATCACTTCGTCTAGAGTTTTTGTCAATCAAGTTCCTCCGTTATCTTCCTTCTTGTTCGTAATCGTCTTCGTCAGGTCCAGTATACTCAGGAGTAGGCATTACTAAGTCCTTTGGATCAAGTGGTTTAACAAGGTCGACTGCTTTGTCGCCCATTTCAGCCTTTGCGTCCTCAATCATTTGAGCCTCTTTACCCGCTGATTCTTTAGCTAAGTCAGATAGACTTCGAGCACGTATCTTGTCATCTTCCATCTCGATTAAACCAGCTTCAATGAATTTCTGCATCTGCCGCTTCAGGAGTACAGTTGGTATCCCTAGCGCTGAGGAAAGATGACTTAATTGGAACCACTGCGTTTTATCAGCGACCAAGAAGTACGCTTTGAATTCGGGAGTGGTTTCAGCTATTGTGTAAAGAGAATTCCAACGGGTTTTGAGTTCAACAATCTGCATCTTGAGGTCGTTTACTTGTGTATCGTATTCGAGCTTAGATCCTCTAAGAGTTGCCATCTCGTTTGCAGATACTGCTAGCACTTCTTCAAATTCTGTTTTATCAACCTTGAGTTTCTGAACTTCTTCTTTCAGAGCAACTATTTCAGATTCCTTCTGCTCTAGACGTTCCTGAGTCTGAGCGAGTTGCCCTGATAAATGTGAGAGCTCCATAACTTTGGTTTCAAAATCAACGGAAATCATCTTCATGGAATCTTGACTTGCAAGAATTTCTTTCTGTTGTTCAAGCTGTGATTGTGTCTGTCCAATCTTACCTTTCAGGTTGGAAATAACAGAATCACGTTCTTCAAGATCTTTGCTTAGTTCTGCGACCTGTTTGTGTAGCGTAATCATTTCTTCACTTGAGCTACCCATCATGTCCTCTCGTTGACGTAAACGTTCTTCCAATTCATTCGATCGGCTACGCCACTTACGAAGCTCTGCACGTGCAGCCTCGAGTCGCTTGTCTAGTTCATTCATATTAGCATACATTTGAACAAGTTTAGTCTGAAGATTACCTGCTGATTGACCTACATTTCGCACTGCGCTTCGACCAGCTTTTGTCATAATGTCTTGAACACTAGAACGACTCACACTAAGGCTCTCATAAACAGGTGCAAGAATGTCTTCGACAGCAAATCCCGTTTTAATCTCAGCATTTGCAAGTTTGATCGC
>Ga0315542_1000657_pt1 | contig 22010 bp, 22 predicted proteins | sample SalMarSW160120MG_FD_202541 | JGI IMG/M metagenome (GOLD analysis project Ga0315542, IMG submission 202541) | Salt marsh sediment microbial communities from the Plum Island Ecosystem LTER, Massachusetts, United States - Salt Marsh Sediment SW1601-20 ... | reverse complement strand
AGCGCCGAATCGATACCGCCGGACAAGCCCAGATGAACACGGGAAAATCCGCATTTATGGATATAATCACGTATGCCCAGGACCAGGGCATGTTCTATATCCGCGTATTTGTCCTCGGTCAATGATATCGTTCCGTTCGATTTTTCCGTATCGATCACGGCAAAATCTTCCGCAAAAGCCCCCGCAAGCAGTTCCAGCCTTCCCTCCGCGGAAACATACATGGATCTGCCGTCAAAAATCAAACTATCGTTCGCTCCGGCCGAGTTAACATACACAACCGGAATACCGGTTTTCTTATTTATCTCTGAAATCAAGGAATAGCGGACTTTCAGTTTCCCCGCATAGAATGGACTGGCCGAAGGTACCAAAAGTACCTGGGCCCCCTGATCAAGGAGGTCCTTCACCGGGTCCGTAGCATACTTTTCACCCGAATGCTTCTCCTGTTCCCACCACATATCCTCACAGATTGCAATACCGAGTTTTTTGCCTTTAAACTCCACTACACGGCGGTGTTTTGCCGGTTCAAAATAACGTGACTCGTCGAACACATCATAGGTTGGAAGCAGGGTTTTCGCCTGTGAAAAGACAATCCGGTTATCGTAAATCAGAGAGGCGACATTCATCAGTTTCTTTCCCGTGTAGGAACGATTTTGATCGACATACCCCAACACAACGCCGATGTTCTTCGGTGCCCGGTGCTGAATAAACCGCACCGCTTTCATACACTCTTCCACAAAATTATCCAAATCAAGCAGGTCCATCGGCGGATACCCACAGACACTTAATTCCGGGAAGACAATAAGCTCGGAACCCTCCTCCTTCGCCCGCTTAATCAATGCCAGTATGTTCTTTGCGTTGTTCATGAAATCCGTGATGACGCTGTTTACCTGTCCGACTGCGATACGCACAACATTACCCCCTCTTTTTGTTTAATGTACATGAATTTCAGGTATAGATAAATACTATTTTTTTTAAACAGGCTTTATACTTTACGGGAATGGTTTAAAAAAAGAATTGTTGCCTTGACTGTGAGTGACCTTGAATATATTATGTAATCCCATAATGAAGCGAGTAATCATAACCGATATTCATACACCGCTTGGGTTAAAGCTGCTTACACGTTTCCTGGAACAGGGAGACGAGGTTATCGGGATTCAATCGGACAAAGAGAACGGTTTTAAAATCCCTAAGCTTCCGGTAAAACCGCGGGCACTCATCTATTGGAAGAAATCCTCATCCCTTTCATCCCGCAATCTGGTAATTAAATGCAAGAGCATCTGGAACTCGGCGGATACCGCTATCCTGCTGAATCTGCTGCCCGAGCGTGAGCAGACGATAGAAGAGCTTTCACCTGTTGCGATTGAGCAGGTTATCGATACATGGCTGAAAGGCCCGCTGTTCTTTATCAAAGATTTTACCGAGTACTTTAAAAAGCAGAACAAAGGGATGCTGTCGGTTATTACCTGTTCTCCCCGCGCGGAGAAAAACCCGTTTCTCCTGGGCGGCGGCCTGTACGCATGCTTTGAAAGCATCCTCAGCGCATTAATACGTGCCAACAAGCAGGGGCCTGTTAACCTCCATGGGTTTTTCATTAAACAGCTTACCAGCGAACTCGCCGCGGATTATATTATGAAAAATATTAATGAAAAGTGTTACAAATCAGGGGGAAGGTTGTTTCACTATTAGATAATGAAACCGCTCTATGTATTTCTGATATTACTACTCGCGGGAATTGCCGTGTTGTCGTCGTGTACAGCCAGGGAAAAAATAACCCTGAACACCGATGGTTCCGGGTATCTTTCACTGAGCTTGGTATTAGATCCGGCATTGGTACAGTATATTATCGACGTTGGGGAGGCAAGCGGTAAATTCGAATCCGCCGCTAAGGCGGTTATATTCGATCCGGCCGAAATCCGCAAGGAGCTCCTTTCCCGTCCCGGTATAACCATAAAAAAAATAAACGTTCCTGAAAAGGGGAAACTCGAACTTGAACTCTATTTCCGCGATATAAAGAGGATTTTCAGTTCGGACAAGGTACTCTCAAAGGCCCAGGTGGTGAACTTTGTCCCGGGAACTACCAACACGCTTCACTTTCATCTGGACAGGGAGAACTTCACCCAGATTCTTGGCCTTTTTCCCCTTCTGCAGACAAAAGAGTTTAAAACATTGCTTCCGCGGGAATCCGAGAGTAAAGAAGATTATTTTGACGTCATTGATTTTGCTCTTGATGACGGGGCGGCATTGGTGAAAAACACGGTTATCCGGTTTGACATCAGTGTCAATGGCACTGTTGTTTCTCAAACCGGTGGGTATCGGAACGGAAATACCGTGTCTTACTCGCTGCCCCTCGAACATCTCCTGTTTCCCGATACTCCCGTAGAGTTTTCACTTCAGTTTAAATAAAAAAAATGCCCCAGAGACGACTCGAACGTCCGACCTACGGTTTAGGAAACCGGTGCTCTATCCTACTGAGCTACTGGGGCAAAATCGGTTTTATTGTATAGAGAGTGTTCTGCATTGTCAATCTGTGGAAAATAAAACAAAAGGGGCCGTACAAGGAGTAAGAACCGTTGGACAGCCCCTTTTTTATTAAGATGCTTTTTTTTACTTAAATGTCATAATACATGGCAAATTCCCACGGATGCGGACGAAGATCCAGGGCCTGGACCTCATTCTTGATCTTATAATTAATCCAGGTCTCAATAACATCCGGGGTAAACACATCACCCTTCAGCAAAAATTCATGATCTTTCTCCAGGGCCTCGAGTGCGGATCGTAATGATCCGGGAGTCTGCGGTACACTGGCCAATTCTTCGGGCGGTAAATCATAGATATCCTTGTCCAGGGGATCACCCGGATCAATTTTATTCATGATTCCGTCCAAGGCCGCCATGAGCATGGCGGAGAAAGCAAGGTATGGATTACAACTCGGGTCCGGACACCTGAACTCGATTCGTTTCGCCTTTTCTGACGTAGAATACATGGGGATACGAATTCCCGCGCTGCGGTTCCGGCTGGAATATGCCAGGTTTACCGGTGCCTCAAATCCCGGTACCAGACGCTTGTAGCTGTTGGTGGTGGGATTGGAAAATGCCAGAATGGCTGGTGCGTGCTTTAGAATACCGCCGATCGCATACATGGCTGTTTCGGACATTCCGGCATACCCGTCACCCGCAAAGAGGTTTTTACTGCCTTTCCACAGGGACATATGCACATGCATACCGCTTCCATTGTCGTTAAACAGGGGTTTGGGCATAAACGTAACGGTCTTACCGTGCTTTGTGGCCACATTCTTGATTACATATTTGTATTTCAGCAGATTGTCGGCCATCTTTACCAACGGGGCAAAGCGCATGTCGATTTCAGCCTGCCCGCCCGTGGCTACTTCATGATGCTGGCATTCGATCATAACGCCGATTCTTTCCAGGGTTAAAAGCATTTCGGAGCGGATGTCCTGCTGGCTGTCAGTCGGCGGAACCGGGAAATACCCTTCCTTATAACGGGGTTTGTACCCCAGGTTGGGAGATTCCTGGCGGCCCGAGTTCCAGCGGCCCTCAACCGAATCTACATGGTAATACCCTTCATGCTCATTCTGGTTAAAACGAATATCATCAAAAATGAAGAATTCGGCTTCAGGTCCGAAAAAGGCGATATCCGCAATGCCGCTTCCTTTAAGATAATTTTCCGCTTTTCTGGCAATATTTCTGGGGTCCCTGGTATAATCCTTACCGGTAATGGGATCACAGATATTACATACCAATACGAGGGTTTTAGCCTCAAAAAAGGGGTCAATAAAACACGTTTCCGGTACGGGTTTTACCAGCATGTCAGACTCATTAATGGCCTGCCAGCCGCGGATACTTGATCCGTCAAAACCAAGCCCTTTTTCAAAGGTCTCCTCTTCAATCTCCCGGGGCGGCACGGAAAAATGCTGCCAGAGGCCGGGAAAGTCCATAAAGCGCAGGTCTACAACCTCCACTCCCTCTTTTTTAATCAACTCCAATACATCTTTTGGGGTCATACTATCACTCATCTTTTACTCCTTGTAAATGTAGTATTTAATGTATGTTTTGTTATATAACAAAAAGCATGCCAACTATATATATGATATAACTACTTATATCATATAGAATAACATCACGGTGAATTTTGAAGAACAAAATTAAATACATTTTTGTATTTTATTGCATATATTACTTACAATATTGTAGATTTACCGCCTTTTACAATGATTATATATAAAAACATTTCAAGCAATAGCTTCTGCAATTCCTGCCCCATACTTCGCAGTAAAACTTCGAACTGCGCGGTAAGCATAATAATCGACTTTAGCTCCTTTTTTGAATAATTCTTTTTGCCCGTAAATAAAACGGCCTGTCTCCGTTTGCCTTTCACCTTGAGCTTGCCGAAGATCTCATCTGCCCGCAAGCCCTGTTCCAGTTGGGTTTCAAAGGCAAGAAGCAGTCTCACCTGCCAGAGGATGCCGCTGATGATACGAACGGGATCATCTTCCTTGGAAAGCAGTATCTTGTGTAATATTTCCATTGATTGTAAAAAATCCCGGTGTAAAATCCGGTCACCAAGTGTAAAGACATTTTCTTCTTTGCTGTGATAAATGAAATTTTCAATATCGCCGTATTTGATCACCGAACCCCGGTCAAAAAATCCGGCCAGACGGTCACATTCGGAGCGCAGATTTTTTGTGTTGGTTTCTACGACCTCCACCATAAAATCAAGGGCTTCATCTTCAAGCCTGATATCATATTTCTTGAAATAATTGACAATCCAGCCCTTTTTTTGGTTTTCAAAAAGTTCCCAAAATATTTTTTTATTTTTTTCCGGGATTATTTTTGCCAATCCGGTGTCCACCGCTTTTACCTGGTCCGAACATAAAATAAGCGAGGAAAACGCGGAAGGGCTGCGACAGTAATCAATAAGAGCTTTTACATCAGTTTTTTTCAACTCATGAACATTTTCAATAATAACGACCTTGTGATCGGCAAACAACATCCCGTTTTTTAGAAGGCTCACGACGTCCACAATATTTATATCATAAGGAAAATATTTAAAAATCTCCGGTTCTTTGCCCATCTCCTCTGCAAGACGGGATTTTATACGGGAAATGTAGGTTTCTTTTTCTCCGAGCTCGGGACCCAGTAATAGGAATACTAATGCTTTATCATTCATATTTTCTGATCAGATAGGACAACTTTCCGAGAATTCTGATGTTTTGAGAATAAATCGGGGGGAATGCCTTGTTCTCCGCCTTCAGCATGATTCTGTTTTTTTCTTTAAAAAAGCGCTTGAGGGTCACGGCCTCATCTATTACCGCAACTATGATATCACCGTTATCCGCATAATTCTGATGGTTGATAATGGCGATATCGCCGTCCATTATGCCCGCATCCTGCATGCTTTCTCCTTTTACGTTCAGGGCAAAATGTTTCCCGTTTCCAATATACTGTTCAGGGACCTTCACCACTCCCTCGAAATTTTCATCGGCGAATAACGGTTTCCCGGCCGCCACATTTCCCAAAACAGGGACCTGGACAATCGTACCGTCGCTCTTATCCTCATCCAGAATCACCTCTATTGCACGTGAACGGTTTACATTACATTTGATGTACTTCTTTTTTTCCAACGCCTTGATATGATCGTAGCTGCCTTTTACTGAAATATCGAAATGTTCGGCCACCTCTCTGATTGTAGGAGGGAATTTATGGGAAGCGATATATGATTTGATAAATTTAAGAACAGCTTGCTGCCTTTTGGTTAATCCTTTCATTTATCATCACCTCTCAATTTTAATGCCTAATTTTTTTATTTTATTATGTAAATTGCTGGGATACAACCCCAAAATCTGGGCGGTTTTGGAAATATTATACTCATTGTCCTTGAGTTTCTGTACGATCAATTCTTTCTCAAAATGATCCTTGGCCTCATTCAGCTTCATATCGGAAAAATCATAGAGGAACGAATCCTTTTTGTCCTTTTCTTTGGCACCCAGGTACTGGTTCACGGTTGCGGGAAGAATATACTGTTCTTCAGTCATGATATTTATTCTCTCCATAAAATTCTTTAACTCCCGAATATTGCCGGGCCAGTGATAGGATTTTAAGATCTTTAACGCCTCGGGCGAGATTTTTTTTGATTCCGCGTATTTGGGATGTTTATACTTTTTCATAAAATAACTGATCAGTTCATCCAGGTCCTCAATACGCTCCCGCAGGGGCGGGATAAAAATCGGAATTACATTCAAACGGAAATACAGGTCTTCCCTGAATCTACCGGTTTTTATTTCTTCCTCAATATTCTTGTTTGTCGCCGCGATAAGCCGTACATCCACTGAAATTTGTTCTTCTCCACCGATTCTTTCAAAAGCCAGTTCCTGAATCACCCGCAGTACCTTGGCCTGTGCGCTTAAGGACAGATCGGCGATTTCATCGAGAAACAAGCTGCCCTTGTGTGCCAGCTCAAACTTGCCTTTTCTCCTGGCAAAGGCATTGGTAAACGCCCCTTTTTCGTGACCAAACAACTCACTTTCGATCAAGGTGTCGGGAATGGCCGCGCAGTTGACTTCAATAAAAGGGCCGAATACCCTTTTACTCTTCATATGAATGGCCCTGGCAACCAGTTCCTTGCCGGTGCCGTTCTCACCAAGAATAAGGATACGGGCGTCCGAACCGGCGCTTTGCTCTATCAACTCATGTATTTTTTTCATGGCGCGGCTGGAGCCGATCATCTGGTCTTCCATAAAAATAGAGTTCTTTAATGTTCTGTTCTCTTTGCGTAAATCTTCCAAGGCCAGGGCATTGCGGACAACGGTAATAACACGTTCCAGGGAAAGCGGTTTTTCCAGAAAATCAAAGGCGCCCATCTTCACGGCCTTAACGGCGATATCTATATTCGCGTGACCGGAAATAATGACCACCTCAATATCGGCATAATCTTCTTTTAATTTTTTCAGAACATCAATCCCGCCCATATTCGGCAGCCACACATCCAGAATAACCAGATCAACCGGATGTGTCTGCAGCCGGGAAAGCCCCTGGTAGCCGTCCTCCGCCAGAATTACCTCATATCCTTCGTCCTCCAGTACATCTTTCAGCACTGCGCGGATACCCTGTTCATCATCAATAATTAAAACGGACGGCATACTACTCCTGTTCCAACGGAATGTCTATAAAAAATGTGGTGCCTCTTCCTTTTTGGCTTTCAAACCAGATGTTGCCTTTATGATCAAACACAATCCTCTCAACAATAGAGAGTCCCAAACCCGCACCCCCCTTTTTGGTGGTAAAATAAGGATCAAAAATAGCCTGTTTTATCTCCTCATCAATCCCGGCTCCCGTATCCTGCACCTGAATTCTACAGTAATTCGTTTTTTCTTTTTTGACAAGGTCCGCCCGGATAAAAATCGTTCCGCCATGGGGCATGGCCTGAACCGCATTAATGATAAGATTGGCAAATACCTGTTTAAACTGTTTGGCATCGATATAAACAGCGGTATCCTTGTCGATACCTTTACTGTCAATACGAATATCGGCTGCCGGATTATTATATAAAGATGCCGCTTCTTTGATCAGTTTCTTTAGATTTGTCTTTTCACACCGCGGTTCCGGAAGTTTGGCGAAATCACTAAAATCCTTCAACAACTTGTTAAGGTTTTCCACCTCACTGATAATCGCCGTAACCGAGGAACCGATCACTTTCTTTAACTCTTTCTGATTATCATTGTTTGACTGCTCAAATTTCTTTTGAATTCTTTCCGCAGAAAGCTTTATCGGTGTTAACGGATTTTTAATTTCATGCGCCAGACGCTTGGCGATCTCCTGCCATGCGGCTATTTTTTCCGCCTGCAGCAGCTTTTTTTTGGAGATCTCCAGTTCCGAAACCATGCGGTTGAAGGACTGAATAAGATTGGACAACTCATCACTGGACCGGGACAATATACGAATGGAAAAGTCTCCCTGGGCAACTCTTTGCGTTGCCTCTTCAAGATTAAAAATCGGCCGTATAATCTCCTCCGCCAGAAAAAAACTCACCAGAATTGCCAGTAATAACACCGGAAAAGAAAACAGTGAATAAAAAATAACTATTACCACCTCAAACAGGTTTTTGTACCTGGCCAACTGGGCAAAAAATTCCCTGGATTCCATAAGCTGCTTGGTTTTTTGGTCAAAACTCTTGGGCAGGACAACTCCGAACAAGACATAATACGATGAGCTGCCGCGGGTCAGTTTATACAGATACCTGAGAATACTGATATCACCGCGCTCATCCTTGGGCAGCTTTCCCATCCCTCCCGAAAGAGTGGAAAAATCACTTACCCGGGCCGCCTGTGCAATTGTATTTTGTGCTTTAAAATACAACTCTTTACCGGAAGAGGAAAACACCTGCAAAAACTGAATCTCAGGGTTTGCGTTATGTACGGTTTTCCAGGTGTTTCCAGGACGGGAGGGAAGTTCTCTGAATAAATACGGTAACAGATTACTTTTCCCGAATGTCTCAAGATTTTTAGATTTGCTGGTATAATATTCAACGGCAATACTCCAGGCATTGCCGACGACATCATTCAAGCGGGTAACGAACTCGGAATTAATGACCGAATTAATAAAGGTAACGGAAAGTGTGGTCTGGGGTACGGCGGAAAGAATTGCAATAAAACTGAAAAAAAGAATAAGCCGGGTTTTAAAGCGCGCGCCTGATTTTTTAAGGGCCCGCTCCTTCAGCAGCTTGACTATATTAAAGATGATCGCACTCAGCAGGATAATGGGTAAAATAATAATGATACCCATGATCATGATATTGGTAATCGGATTGCTTTTATAGATGGTAAGGATAATCTGCTGGAAAAACAGAATTATAATCGCGATAAGCAGAATATAAAAGATGACCAGTACGATGAGAATTATTGACGATGACCGACCCGATTCCCTGATTCTCATTTCTTGTTTTCCCCTATTTTACCAGCTCCTGTTTAATCCAGGGGGTAACTGACCTTCCTTCAAACGGTAAAAGCGAAAGAATCGTAAAGGGAGGAACCAGTTTCACTGAATCCAACTGAACCATTACCATCACATAATACCTGGAATGATCGGCTTCTTCCATACCCCGTAAGCGGAAATCACGCAGAGAGAACAGTTCTTTTACAAATTTATCCGGATTTTTAAAACGCAGGATCTTCCCGTCATAGTTTTCGATAACGTAATCATCATCAAAAAAATCCCTGTAACCGACACACTGCGGGGAATACTCCGCCACCAGGTGATCGCCTAAAAAAGCAAAAAATCCCTCGGCTTTTTTATACAGGCGGATATAAAAAAATATCTGGGATTCAAGACCGTCATTAAGAACATAAAGCACGCGCCCGGCGTTTCGACTGATAAAAAAAACGGACAGCGTGTCCGTGGTGGTATTGATTTGAATACGTACCGTGTCATTTTGTGTAAATACCGGGACTATTATTAACATGATAAACAAAAAGGTAAAACATATTCGCAGAAATCTAAGCTTCTTCAAATTTTCTCTCAAACAGAGCGCTTAAGGACTCAATAGCTTTATCTTCATCCTCACCGTCTACAATTATCTTTATTTCAGAGTTATACACCGCTCCTAAAGTTATCACACCCATTATGGATTTTCCATTCACCCTCTCATTATTTCGTTCCAAAAATATCGAGGAGGTGTATTGACTGGCGGTCTGCACCAAGAGCGCGGCGGGTCGCGCATGTATTCCTGCTCTGTTCGTTACAACTACTACCTTTTCTTTCATCCTGTATTTTTAGATTATTGGTTTTCAAAATAGACGGAACGGGCACGTTCCGTTTCAAGCCAGTTCATGATACTGCGGCTAAACTCTTTGGCCGAGTGGTACCCTAATTTTTTCAAGCGTTCGTTCATTGCCCCGGTTTCTATGATGATGGGAATATTCCTTCCCGGTTTTACCGGAATCCGCAGATACGGAACATTCACTCCCAACAGTTCCATGGTGCTGTCCTCGGAACCGATCCGGTCGTATGTTTTGGTCGTGTCCCATTCTTCCAACTGCACAATCAACTGGATCTGCTTTTTATCCCTGATGGCACCGACACCGAAAAGGTGGGTGACGTTGATAATCCCCAATCCCCGGATCTCCATATGATGGCTGGCGATCACATTCACCCCTTTGCCCATCAGAAAGTTGCCTCCGACGCACCTCACTTCAACCGCGTCATCCGCTACCAGCCGGTGCCCGCGCTCGATCAACTCCAAAGCAATCTCACTTTTACCCACGCCGCTTTCACCCTGGATCAGCACTCCGATACCGAATACCTCAACCAACACCCCATGAACATTCTTTTTGGGGGCGAATATATTACTGAGCACCCGCATTATTCTGGTTGAAAACTCGGAAGATGAGAGTTCGGACTGTAATACCGGACACCCTGATTCTTCCGCCAATTTGAAAAAATTGGGCGGCGGCTCAAGACTGCCCGTAAACACACAGCAGGGCAGGGTAAAGGAAAACAATCTTTTTATGTTTTCCAGCTTGTTCTCTTTTTCCAGCTTGCACAGATATGAGGTCTCCCCACGGCCGAATATCTGCAAACGTTGTTCGGCAAAATTATCGAAAAAGCCGCTTAACGCAAGACCGGGCCGGTTTAGTTCCGGCATTTTAATTTCCCTTATTAGTCCCGGCCTGCCCCCGATGCATTTCAAACCCAAGGCATCGTGTTCCTTTAAATCCAACTGAAGCAGGTCAAGCACCGTAAACTTTTCCATAGGTCCTCTCCCTGTCGGGTTTATTTATTGTGTTCCTGTTTTTTTTCCTTTTCCTTACTTATTTTAATTTCCATTTTATTGAATAACTTATCCATCCCTTCCGCAAGGCTGAAATCATGCACATGTAAATGCGCGTCTGTTCCCCATTTAAAGTATATGGATACCTCAAGTTTAAATTCCTTCTTCTCTTTAGTAATTGAAAAAATGATATCAATTATTTTATCTTTAATAAAATCAATCCTGTGCAGTTTCTTTTCAATTGTCTGCTTCTCTTCGTCAGAAACGTTGTAATGCACCCCCCTTATTTCAATATTCATATTTCTTCCTCCATTCTTTTGCGTTGGAAAGACGACATGATCCCCAACTCCTTTCTGTATTTTGAAATTGTTCTTCGGGCAATCTTAATGCCTCTGTTGGCAAGTATTTCAACGATCCTGCTGTCGCTGAGATTTTGTTTCCCTTCTTCACCCAGGATAATCTCTTTCACCACCTGTTTCACTCCTTCTTTGGAGAACCGCGAACCGGTCGAACCGGACCCGGAGATTGAATTGGTAAAAAAATATTTCAATTCGAATATTCCGTATTCGGTTTGAATATATTTTCCATTCGTCATGCGTGATACGGTAGCCTCATGCACACCGATTTCCTGCGAAATATCTTTCAGAGTCAGGGGCACGAGGTATTTCGGGCCTCTCCTGAAAAACTCACGCTGAAACTCTACAATCGCTTTACACACCTTTAATAAGGTACTGTTGCGTTGATTGATGCTTTTAATAAACCATTTGGCCTCGTTTATGCTCGAGGTAACAAATGTTTTGGCATCCTTTGCTTCCCCGGAACCCGTGCTGCTTTTAATCTTATCAAAAAACGGATTGATTCCCAATACGGGAATCTCTTCATCATTAAGGATAATATGAAACTCTCCTTCTTTTATGCTGACCCGGACATCGGGTATGACATATTTGGGAGTTTCCGTAGCATAATTCCGCCCGGGAAGCGGTTCCAGGGTACGAATAAACTGCAGGGCGGCCTTAAACTCATCCTCGGAAATATGCAGTTTCTTTACGATTTCTTTATATTTTCCTTTTTCCAGATAGTCAAGGTATTGTTCTATAATCTGATGCGCGAGCGGATGGGGATCCTGGTGGTGTTCAATCTGTACCAACAGGGCCTCCTTATAGTCTTTTGTACAGACACCCAGAGGATCAAAGCTCTGGATCATCTTCATCATTTCATGAAGTACTTCAAACTCATCTTCCTTGACCAGTAATTCGGGTGCTTCAATATGAAAACCGTTCTCGTCCAGGTTGAGGATCAACAGTTCCCCGATTTTAAACCACTTGTCGGTCACCGGCTGTAACTTTAACTGCCACAGCAGATGGTCATGCAGGGATTCCGGTCTGGCAAGCGCCCCCTCAATGAACTTCCGTTTCAGATCCTCCTGATCGCTGCTCCTGTTGCCGATATAGCCAGAGTCTGAGGTTTCATCAAAGAAATCATATTCATCCGAATTACGCGTCAGTGAAATCTCGTCAAAAGATTCTGTGTTTTTATCCTCAAGGAGTTCCAGGGCAGGATTTTTTTCAATTTCCTGTCGTATTCGCAGCCGCAGTTCCTGAATGGGCAGAGCCATAATTTTTATGGCCTGGTATAACTGAGGCGTCATTTTGAGTCTCTGTTCCTGTTTAAGGATATGTTTCTGTACCTGCACCGAATACCTCGACAACTGTTCTTATTTTAATTTTCCTATAAATCCGCCGAATTTTCCACTTATTTTCACTTACATATCAAAATCGTGACCCAGGTAAATACTGCGCGCGATTTTGCTTTTTAAAAGCTGCTTCTTTGTCCCCGCAGTAACAATTTCTCCAAGGTTTATAATATACGATCTACCGGTAATTTCCAATGTATAATGCACACTATGATCCGTAATCAGGACCCCGATTCCTTTGGAAGACAGGTCCTTGATAATGTTTTTTATTTCCGATACGGCAATGGGGTCAATACCAGCGAACGGTTCATCCAACAGCAAATATTTGGGTTCAATTGCCAGTGCGCGCGCAATTTCCGTTCTCCGTCTTTCGCCGCCGGAAAGCGTAAAAGCCTTCTGCTTCCGTATCTGGGTTATGCCCAACTCGTCAAGAAGATACTCCAGTTTGTCTTTTTTTTCACCGGTGGTTAAATCACCTCTCACCTCAAGCACCGCCCACACATTTTCCTCAACGGAAAGTTTCCTGAAAATCGAGGCTTCCTGCGGAAGGTAGGATATCCCCTCCCGGGCCCGGATATACATCGGCTGGTAGGTGATATCTTTGCCGTTTAAAAATATTTTACCGGCAGTCGGTTTTATAAAACCGACAATCATATAAAAGATGGTGGTTTTACCGGCACCGTTCGGCCCCAGCAATCCCACGACCTCCCCGACATCCATGGAAAAGGTCACGTCATTGACCGCAACCTTCTTTCCGAACTTTCTTACCAGTCCCTGAACGGAGAGAGAACCGTTATTGCTTTTGGTTTTGAGTGCTGTTTTTACCGTTTTCAGGTTGCTGCTGTTCACTCTTTTTTTCTCCCTGCTCTTTTTTTCCTTCCTCTTCGGGGGTAAGCTCTCCCGAAACATTTCCTTCCAACGTTATTTCATCCTTGTCCAGATCAATATATATTTTAGCCGCCCTGTATTCATCGCCTTTCCAATGTACCACCGGCATACCGGAAAGCTCAAGTTTTTTTTCTTTCCTGAGGTAGCGGGCGAACTCGGAACGGCTGACCATATCTTCTTTCAAAATACGTACTCCGATCTCGATTATCGTAATTTCCTGTTCTTCGTTATCTTCGAGGAAGCCGCCCTTTACCACCAACTGGTTTTCACGGTCTACCATAACGGCGTTCCCCTGTACCATGGACTTTTTCAGCTTGCGATCGTAAAACAAAGTTTCACAGGTGAGATCCATGCCCTTTTTTGTGTTTATAAGGTGCACATTCCCCTTACATAATACATAACTATTGTCTTTACCAAAAAGTTCTATGGAGTCAGCGCTAATATGATTATCATCGGAAACGACCTTGGCATTGCCGGTTAACAGCGTATGCTCCTTACCCTTGGCAAACACGGTCTGTACCCTGTTACCGGAAAAATGAAACACCTCCGCGGAAATAAGCCCCCAGCAGAGGAAAAAAATTATGAAGACACTACTTTTCCTCATCATTTCTGACTATCCTTCCCCGTACCTGGGATAAAAAAGAAACGGATTTGCGGCGGAGGTCCGCCAAAAAACCCCTCCCCTGGATATAAGAGCCGTCATCCTTGTTTATGCGAACCAGGTCCTTGGGATCAGCCTGCAGCACTTTGGAATCTTTCTTCCAGGAGAGGCTGGGGGTAAGCAGCTCTGCCCCTTCCCGGGCAGAGTAAAAATACACCGAACCCCATATCTCCGCGTCCTCACTACCCGTGTGGAAGCGTGCGTTATCGGCAAACCCCTCCGTTACAATATTCCCATCCTTGTCATACTCCAGAAAATGTATGTTTTCCAGGAGTGTTTCCTGCTTTTTCTTGAATACCGTTGCCTCGTCGGCCTCTATTTGAAACAGTTTCTTGTTATCCTCTACCACAACATGCTTGAAATTGTACAAGATGGTATCGGGTATCTCTTCTCGCTGCTTTTCTCCTCCAAACGCGCCCTTATAATCAAGACTACAACTCCAAATTAAAATACAAATGATTGTAAAGAAAAAACAACGCCTAAACATTCTTCATACACGCAGCAATAAAGTTATCAAAAAGCGGATTGGGTAAATCCGGTTTGGAAGTAAATTCGGGATGGAACTGGACACCCAATCCCCAGCGGTGCTTGTCCCATTCCACCGCCTCTACCAACTCACCGTCCGGCGTCGTGGCACCAATCCGCAAACCTCCGTCTGTCAAAGCGGCTTTGTATTTGTTGTTTACCTCATAACGATGTCGATGCCGCTCGAAGATCCTCATCCGCTTATATATCTTATGCAGGCGACTTTCATCGAACACCAGCGAAGCACTTCGCCCCAGACGCATACTGCCGCCGAGCGTTTTTATATTTTGCTGTTCTTCCAGTAAACTGACCACCGGATTTCCAGTCTGCTGTTCAAACTCAGTACTGTTGGCATCGGTCAATCCCAGTACATTTCTGGCGAACTCTATGACCATAACCTGCATACCGAGGCAGATACCGAAATATGGCATGTCGGAAAGCCGGGCATAATTGGCCGCCCGTATCATTCCTTCTATTCCCCGCTGACCGAAACCTCCGGGAACAAGAATACCGTGGATATCCCGGAAATACTCTTTAAGATTTTTAGCGGTTTCCATTTTTTCGGAATCAATCTTTACCAGCTCCACCTTGACATTATTGCTCATTCCGCCGTGCACCAGCGCCTCAAAGATGGATTTATATGAATCGTGCAGCTCGATATATTTGCCCACAATCCCGATCTTTACGGTTTTTGCCGCATTGATATAGGAATCAATGAGCTTTTGCCACTTCTTAATCCTTTTATTCACCAGGTTGTCGCTTACGGCCAGCTTGTCAAGGATTATCTTGTCTATCTTTTGCCCGGCAAAAATCAAAGGTACCTGGTAAATGGTGTGGGGTACATTATAGGCGGAAAAGACGGCTTTCTCATCTACATTGGTAAAAAGGGATATCTTGCTTTTTAGATCATCGTCTAACGGGACCTCTGCCCTGCACAACAGGATATCGGGTTGGATCCCGATCTCCAGCAGTTCTTTTACCGAATGCTGTGTGGGTTTGGTTTTCAGCTCTCCATTGGAGACCGTGGGCACCAGGGTAAGATGTATATAAAGCACATCCTGTTTTCCCAGGTCATGGATAAACTGCCGCGCGGCCTCAAGAAACGGGACGGATTCGATATCCCCAACCGTACCCCCGATCTCAACAATCGTGACATCCACATCATCCTGTTGACCGACATTTCTGATACGTTGTTTGATCTCGTCGGTTACATGGGGAATAACCTGAATGGTTCTGCCCAAAAATCTGCCTTCCCGCTCTTTGCGGATAATCTCCTGGTAAATCTGGCCGGTGGTAATCGAGTTCTCCCTGCTTAACGGACAGTTGGTAAAGCGCGCGTAATTACCGAGATCAAGGTCTGTTTCCGCTCCGTCATCAGTGACATACACCTCTCCGTGCTGATAGGGATTCATGGTCCCGGCATCCAGATTAATATACGGATCAATTTTGATTAAGCGCACGTTAAGCTCATGCCCCTCAAGCAGGTTGGCAATCGAGGCCGCCGCCAATCCTTTGCCCAAGCTGGAACATACACCGCCTGTAATAAAAATATATTTACCCATCTCATGAGTATTATTGATATATGTGTGAGTTCTGTCAATTGGTTAAAGCAATTAAGAGCTTAATCCGAAGGCTGAAGAGTGGTTATTGTAGAGTTCTTTGCGGTCAAGATAAAGCTGAATCCCCGGATGCAGGGCAAGCAACTCCTTTTTCAGGTAAATCGGGATACCCATGCGGACAACGAGGGCAAGACCGTCACTGGGACGAATCTCCATATTGTAGCGCTTAAAACCCTTTTTATACCAAAGCCGGGCATAATACTTGTTATCCAGGAATGCATACAGTTCAAGAGACTTGATCGTGAATCCATGCCTGGAGAAAAACCGGATAATAAGATCGTGGGTCAGCGGCCGCGGCAGGGTAATTCCTTCCAACGCCACCAGAATGGCGTTGGCTTCCGAGGGACCGATATGGACGCTGATGCTGGAGCAGGTATCTTCGCTTTCAAGGATAACCTGCGGTTCACCCGTACTCTGATCAAGGAGAATGTCCTTTATTTGCAATCTAATCATGTCAACCGGACTCCTATTAATAAATATAGCCAAAAATAATAAAAAAACTTAAAAACAAAAAAAATTAATAAAAAAATCTTATATATAGCAGGTCTTTTTGCTAAAGGAGTTTAACTATTGACTCCGCATATGGTAAATACTACACTTTATTTACACATCATGCTTGAACACTTGGACGCTTACTACGTAAACCTCTTCAGTACCCTTATCTATAACCAAAGCGGCATCCATTTTTCCAAAAACAACAGATCAATCCTGGAAAACAGGCTGCGTGAACGATTGAAAACACTAAAGTTGGATGATATACGCACGTACTACGATATCATTATCAAGGATCCGGAAGAGATGAAGGTGCTGCTGGATTCGGTTACCACCAATCTCACCCGTTTTTTTCGCAACAAGGGTCATTTTCAAACACTTGAGCATTTTGTCATTCCCAACATGGTGGCATACAAAAGGGAACGAGGCGCCAATCATATCAAAGTATGGAGCGCGGGCTGTGCCTCGGGAGAAGAACCCTACTCGATTGCCATGGTCTTAAAAGAGCACCTGCCGCTTCATTTTACGGCCGAGATTATTGCCTCGGACCTCAGCCTGACCTCACTCTTAATCGCCCGTGAAGGATTTTATAACGAAGCACGGGTAAGCGACGTACCGCTTGCTTACCTCCGAAAATATTTTGAAAAAAAACCGGACGGCTATAAGATAATCGACAGCCTTAAAAACATGATCAGGTTCGATTACCATAATTTAAAATCCGAAAGCGGACTGAAAAATATCGATATCCTCTTCTGTCGAAATGTCATCATCTATTTTGATGAAACCGCACAAAAATCCCTGATAAACCGGTTTTGGGAGACCATGGCAGGGTTTTCCTATTTAATTCTTGGTCACTCCGAATCACTTTTCGGCATGAATACACCGTTTGAGTTTGTAAAAACCGATTGGTCGTGCATTTATAAAAAAAACAAGGCTTCAAAGGACAGGTAGTGGCGGAACATAAAACGAGTGTACTGATAGTTGATGATTCCTCGATAATGAGAAAGATGATCCGCCTGGTCTTTGAAAACACGGAAGACATCCAGGTCGCGGCCACCGCCATGAACGGTGAGTTTGCCCTGTATAAAATGAAAACCCTGGACCCGGACGTCATCATTCTGGATATTCAGATGCCGCAGATGAACGGTATTGAATTCCTGCGGGAAAAACGAAAGCTCCGTAACGAAACACCGGTTATTATTCTTTCTTCCATTGCCCGGCGCGGCGCGCATGAGACCATGGAGGCTCTGGCCCTGGGGGCCTCGGACTTTCTCCTGAAGCCCAGCACCGAAAATGACTATGATATCGGGAAGGTTGCGGACCAGCTTATCCAACTTGTACGGGCATACGGCGGAAGAAAAAACTATTACGTTACCGGACGGGTGCATCATGAACAGGATATTTCTTACCCCGTCCATGAAAATCCCGTCGTCACTCCTCAGAAAAAGCGAATAATGCCAAAAAGAGAACCGGGAAAGATCGAAGTAGTGGCCATCGGTATCTCTACAGGGGGGCCAAGCGCATTGCGCCGTGTGTGCGCCCGCTTAAAGGCCTCACTGCCCGTACCCGTACTGATCGTACAGCATATGCCCCCCGGATTTACCGAAGAGTTTGCCGGCAGCCTGAATAAAATATGTGCCCTGGAGGTAAAAGAAGCACAAAACGGGGATATCATAAAGAATGGCAGAATCTTAATCGCACCGGGAGATAAACATATTGAGGTTGAAAACAAACCCCTGGCCAAAGTCATCCGTTATAACGACTCCGGGCCGGTAAACGGACATAAACCCTCGGTTGACGTGCTTTTTGCGTCGGTTGCGGCCCAGTACCGTAACCACAGCATGGCGATTATTATGACCGGAATGGGCAAAGACGGTGCCGTGGAAATAGGTACAATCTATAAAGAGGGTGGTCTCACCGTTGCCCAGGATGCGGCTTCAAGCGTGGTATTCGGTATGCCCAAATCCGCCATCGAGAACGGGTTCATCCACCGGATTGCCGGCCTGGACGATATCCCTGATATCATTAACGCGCTGGATACACAAAAAATACTTCAGGATTAACCACCGGGAAGCTTTCTCTATCGTACCACCTCAGTCACCTGGGGCCATTCCTTTTGCTTCAGCAGCTTGCTGCGGACATAGACTCCCATAAACCCAAGTAAAATCCCCCCCAGACCCATACCGATTTTTACCCACTCATTGGTTAATAACAATACGTACTCCGTAAAATAATAGAATAGAAAAAACAACACAAGCGGGATAATGAAGATAAAAAACCCGGCCTTTATCGCCTTTGCCGGTGAAAGGGAAACATTCACCATGTCCCCTTCCTTCAAGGGAGTAGTGAGATTATTTATGGCTTTTAAAAACTTTTTATTCTTTTGCGCCAATAGTGAACATGAATTACAGCCAATTGAAAACTGACTGTCGGTTTTTATCCCGCATTGGGTACATATCTCCTGGTCGGCTATTTCGATGGTAACAATATTATCCTCAATTGCCGTTATTTTCCCCTGAGTTTGCATTAAAACCCTCCTTACACTCTCGTATTATTCGCTGTATGGAAGTGGCGTTTCCGTTCTCATCAATATCAAACAAAACCCCCTGCAGTTCCATGTCTTCGCACCTGGTCTTTGAATATTCCGGTACCTGGGTAAGAAATTTTCTCACCTCGACCTCAGGGTCCAGACCGCCTACCGAATTCAGGCTTCCCGTACGTCCCACGTCACAGATCACCGCCGTAGTACCGTTAAACAGCGTCTCATCGGCCGTGGGAACTTTGGCATGCGTGCCGATTACCGCCGAAACCTTTCCCCCCAGGTAATAAAACATGGAATATTTTTCAGAAGTTGTGGAAGCGTGAAAATCAATAATAACCATCGGGGTTTCCCTTTTTATGCGTTCCACCAGTTGGGGAACCAGTTGAAACGGGTTGAATAAATGCACACGGTCAAATCCGGAAAGTCCGAGCAATGAAATAATTCCTATTTTACTGCCGTCCTTTTCATAGATCATCCAGCCCCGCCCGGGATTCTCTTTGGGATAATTCGCGGCACGTAAAATATAAGGAGCGCTGTCGATATATTCGGCCATGTCTCTCTTATAATAAATACAGTCACCCCCCGTAATCACGTTTATCCCCAGTTTGTGCAGATAAATTGCGTGATTTTTTCCCAAACCGAATCCTCCCGTTGCCCCGTCCGCATTGGCAATCACCATGTCGATGGCATACTCTTTCTTAAGTTTGGGGAGAAGTTTTTTCACACAAAACACCCCGCACTTACCAACTATTTCTCCGATAAATAGAACTCGCAAACCAGCCACTTACAGATTTTCTCCTTATAGTTAAAACATACCAAATAATAAAAAGAATGACAGTATTAATAGCAAAGATTTTATTGTTGTGTAAAGTACTGTATGCCTCATAGCGCGTTAATACAAGGATATTTCCATCTATGCCGGTTCACTAAACCATGCGTCCGTAAAATAAATTTCGTCCACGCGTATCGGCAGAGACGACAAAGTGATTCTGTTTTTATAACATAATGTGTATAATTTTATGAATTATTATCATCCGAATGATAGTACAGCCGTCCCCTGCCGTCCTGAAGTGAGACATCATAATGCCCCCTTCCGTATGGTCTCCGTCATTATCCCTGTTTTAAATCAGGAAAGACTTATAGAAAATTGCCTAAAAAAACTTCTGGAACAGAACTATCCGTCTGACTTTCTTGAAATAATAGTGGTCGACAATGGATCAAAGGATAAGACATTAGATATTATAAGGACATTTCCTGTTCGGCTTATTACTGAAAATAAAAAAGGGCCGTCAGCCGCCAGAAATACCGGGATTAAAGCCGCCCAAGGAGAAATTCTGATATTTATTGATTCGGATTGTGTCCCTGACGCAAATTTCGTGAAATTCCATGTAGAGGCCCACAATTATCATAACAATCGCGACAAGAAGGTTAAACTGATTGCGGGAGGTATTGCCGGTTATAATGCAACACTTTGGGCCTGCTGTGATGATGTTTGTTCCTGGTATAATTCTCATCCCAACCTGTCCCCACGCTATGAATATAATGCTATGCCCACCGCGAATATGAGTGTTCCTGCCGATGTAATCCATGAGATCGGGGGATTCGATGAGGACATAATGGGCGCGGAAGATATTTTATTTTGCTGTAAGGCAAAAGACAACGGCTATCGGATTTTTTTTGAGCCGAAAGCCAAAGTAAATCATCATAATCGGCATACCTTCAAAGGTTTTATCGACCACGCCAGGATGTGGGCGAAAAACAGTATGTATATTCAGGGAAAAAAAATAATTCAGTCACGAGACACAATAACAAAAATATATAAGGTTTCGGCTTCTCTACACAGCCTCAATATTAGAAATCTATTGAACATGTTCCTTTTGTTTGCCCTTTATCTACGCAATTTTTTTAACAGTATCTGGAAGACTGTTAAATACAGCCTGATTTCGGGACGTTATCATGTTTTATTGCTCATCCCCTTTATTTTATTGCATAAAATTATTTTCGGATTCTATACGTTGAAAGCGGATATCAATTACGGGGCCGGCATAAAAAAGCAATAGAAGAAAACCTTACTTCAAAGTATTAGTCCATGCGGGTAGGGATGGACGACAGACATAATCCTTTTATGCTAAATTTTTACAAAATGCATTTACATTGCGCCAGGTTGTTCCGGCACCGGCGATAATGAGTGCGGGCCATCGATTCACAACCTCAACTGTTGAAAATCATTCATGTTGTTGATTTCCAAAAATCATAATTACAATAAGTACGTAAATTCATTCAAATAATAAGAATATATTCCATATGAAATTATTATCCGAAACAATACGTTTACATCTCAAAGTATATTTATATTACCGATGGGCTTTCTTTATTTCAATTATAATCGATCCCGTCATGCTGGTGTTGATTATTTCCATTTTTACCACGATTTATACGAACGGACAGCAGGAAATAATTTTAGGGTATTCCTGTACCCAGATGATATGGTATTTTGCCGCTGTAAGGTTTTACTACGCATTGGCCGTCAGCTATTCGGATAACGAGTTGTCCCAGGATATACTTTCTGGAAATATGATTGTGCGATTAATAAAGCCGATACATGTAATGAAATGGTTTTTTTCAAAATCCGCGGCTAATAAGATCTTCGCTTTTTTCCTGGAGTTTTTACCGAGTTTTTTCATTTTCCTGATGATTGTCTACCCGGATTTTCTGACATGGTTGTCTTTTATAAAATACCTGCTGCTTATGATTCCGGCATTCATACTTTTTTTCCTGATCAGCTTTTTAATAGGGACAACGGGATTC